>Ga0080004_1225432_pt1 | contig 174932 bp, 185 predicted proteins | sample WasSprMetagenome_FD_69207 | JGI IMG/M metagenome (GOLD analysis project Ga0080004, IMG submission 69207) | Sulfidic aquatic microbial communities from Washburn Spring, Yellowstone National Park, USA - WS (SPADES assembly) (version 2) | ecosystem: Environmental > Aquatic > Thermal springs > Hot...
AACACCTTAAAGAAACATAGGCCATTATTTTAGAACCTTTAGTCAAATTCTCATATTAACTCTTAACATCCTCATTAAAAAAGCATACTTAGTCTTCATAAAAATTTGGTGGGCCGGGCCGTATACAATTAAATTTTTAAGTGAATCCTTCTTCATTTAAACCCTGATTCCTATATTCTTCCACTGCTTTTTGTAAATCTTCACTTGTTTTGATATGTTTGCTTTGAATCTTTTGAATAAAGGCGTAATAAGGGGATTGCCATACTATCCCTTTTTCACCTAAAATCTCTCTAACTCTCTTCTTTTCAAATTCAGATAATTGTTTGAAGGTCATATTTTCTCGAGTTAAAGCTCAAAAAGATTAATAAAAAACTTTTTTAACCTATAACTCGAAAAAAATCAATTATTTTATTTAGTAATTTTGATTTAATTTCATCAAAAATTTTCTTTTTAAGGTATTAGAAGCTTTATGAAGGTTTAAGACTTAAAGAGAAAAAATAAATATACAACATAAACCATAAACAATATAGAATCCTTCACGAGTTAAGCCCTTACCCTATAAAGGGCTTAAATATACGTGAGGGGACCTCAAAAATAAGCCTTAACTTTTATAAGGTTATAAATGAGTAGGGTTAGGTCGATGAGCGGTAAGGTTCTGAGTGAAACCGAAAGAGCTTCTTTAAGTCTGATTTTTGAGGATTTTCGCTACCTTTTTGATAAAGAGGAGATCTTGCAAGACGAAGTGGACGAAGTTCTATACAATTTAAAAAGTGATGAGGTTAAGTCTTACATTCGTAGTTTGAGGTTTGGCTCAAAGCCCGAAACTGCGCTTAGGGAATCATTTATTGCTGGCAAATCTGTTCTTTTGAAATATCTTTTTGGAGAGGCGTTTCCTGAGGTTAGGTCTAATGGGTTTATTGATTATTTAATTAAGGATGAAATGGGTCGTGGGATAGCTTTAGAGCTTAAGCCTCTTTTTGAACCCGAGATTGAATTTGATAAGGCTGGTAAACCAGTGCTTAAAAGGCTTAAACAGAAAAGGTTGGTGCCTGAAAGTTATCGGGAGCAGATTCTCAAATATATTCAAGAGGGTGAAGCTCAATTCGTTATCTTAACAAATTTGAAAGATTGGTTCTTCTATAGTAAAGAACTTACGCCAAGGGATGTTAAACCCTTTTGCACCATTGGCTTTTTTGAGTTCATCAAAGAATACGATGTTATTGGTAATTTGAGAGACTATTTAGAGAGGAAAGAGTTCGAATCCATTAGGTATGAACTTGATAAGCAATTCTTAGAAAGCTTAAAGATTTGGGTTAAAAAGCTTTCAGAGGTTGAGTTTACTGTTGATGATAAAAGGAAACTTGAACTAATAATTGGGTTAATTAATAAATTCATTTTTGTTCAAACGTTGGATGATTATGGTGTTATAGAATTCAACTGGATTAGGAAACGCTGGAATTATCATGAACAGATGTGGCAGAGAAAAGGCAAACTAAGGGTTTTAGAGAAGTTTTTCAATGAGCTAGACAGTTGGTTTTATCTTTATTACGACACCGAACTCTTTAAAGAGAATATTCTGCCCTATATCAAAAAGGATGAAGAAAATATAGATAAGTTTTACAGAAACCTTCAGTTAGTGCTAGGACTCACCTATTTACAATTGCCCTTTGGCGCTTTGAAGGGAATAATGCAATACAACTTCAGATATATCGATGAAGATGTATTAGGAAAAGCCTATGAAACATTCTTGGGAGAAGTTAGAAAGGAGGAGGGAATTTATTACACACCTAAATATATTACGGAGTACATCACGGAGAACACAGTTGGCAGAATCTTTGACCAAATTCTAAACGAAATTAAAGAAAAACTTGTGAATGAAGATTTTGAAAGAATAAAGGATTTAGTTTCCAAATTTACTTCAGTATGTGTACTTGATCCAGCATGTGGATCTGGGTCTTTTCTCATAAAGGCTGCCAGAATTATTTTTAACAAATATAAGGAACTTATCAAGGAACTTAACGAATATTACAAGAGATATCTGAATTACAAAGGTTCACTCGACCTACCGCAAGAAAATGCCGTTAAAGTTGAAGTATTGTCTAACATAAAGGACATGTTAGGTCCAGAGAACGATAGGGAATTAATAGCCAGAGTCCTTGTAAGACACATCTATGGCGTTGATCTAGATAAAAGAGCACTTGAAGTTGCAAAGGTGAACATATGGTTAGAAGCAATTAAGCTTTCCCCAAAGGACTTCAGATACGATAGATTGCCTGCAGATACAAGTTATATTTTACCAACACTTGAAATGAATTTATGCAATGGCAACTCAGTTGTTGGATTACCTGAAGAGCTTGCAATCAAGTATTTAACCGAAAATCATCAAAAAGATATAATCAAACTGTTTGATTTAAGACACAAATATCTGAAGAATCCCATGGATCCAAAATTAGTGGATGAAATTGAGAGTGTAAAAAACAGAATTAGAAAAAAATTAGATGAGGAATTTATAAGGTATTTAGAAACAAAAAATCTTCCAATAGATATCTTCAATGAAACAAAACCATTCCACTGGCCTTTAGAATTCTGGTTTGTTTTCTTTGAAGCAGATACACCTTTACAGGCAGGTGAAAGTGGTTTTGATGTAGTAATTGGTAACCCACCATACGTGGATTATAGGTCAGTTAAGCCACTTTCACTTCACAAGTTCTTTAAGACTACATATCAAAGTTGCATTGAAAATAAGGAAAAATATAATCTGTACGTTGTTTTCATAGAAAAGGGAATCAAATTGTTAAAGGCTTATGGCCACCTCGGTTATATCAATCCAATACAACTCATGTCCGCATATATGGGTTTACCATTAAGAAAGCTTTTATTAACAAAGTATACAGTACGTGAAATAGTAGATCTTTCCAATGTAAGAGTTTTTGAAGAAGCAGCGACATATCCTATACTTCTTTTTGTTGACAATAGAGAACCTACATTAAATAGCAAAATGAGAATTTCGTATAGAACTACAGAAAACGAAATAATTACTCGGAAAATTAAATTTAAAGAAGTAAGTCAAATCGATTTTGCCAAAAGGGAAGACAAAGTCATATTAATTGATTGTCGGAGTGAAATCCTAAAATTAATTAGACAAATGGATGAAAACAAAAAGCTTCATCATATTGTTAAGCTAAAATGGGGCACGTCACAGTCTGGTTATGGTAAAAAGAAAATTACAAAAGATAAGTATGATAAACTACCTAATAACGAAAAGCAAAAGTATGTTCCTCTAGCGCAGTCTGGAGATATAGTACGGTTCATAATTAACTGGCAAGGTGAGTATATACAACATTCAATCTATCCACAAGAACAATTAAGGCAATTTCTAAAACCTAAAATTGTAATCTCCAGACAATCTTTATCTATGGAAAGTGGATATGATGCGGATGGTTTTTATGCTCTGGGGAAAGTAGCATTTACATCTCTTTTTAAGGAAAAGATACCTCCTAAATACTTACTTGCATTATTAAACTCAAAATTGCTCGACTTCTATTTTAAGAAGGTTTATGAAACTCTTCATATGGCAGGCGGGTATATTCGTTATGATATTCCATACCTCTATCAATTACCTATAGCATCATGGATGGATTCGAGTAAGAAAAATTTAATTGAACAAATAGAAGTATTTACAGAACGAATTATTCAATTTAAAAAGGCGCGATTCAAATTTATTGATTTATGGCATGAATGGTGTACTCGTTTGAGGACGAATGAATATTCCTTACATGATATTCTAACAAGTGACGTGGAGTTGACAAGAAGAGGCGAATTTGATAAAGCATGGTTTTCTAAAGTGTCTTTCTATCCAAATAGCGAAGATACTATCATGAATAAGGAGTTTAAAGGATTTGAAGTTAACTGCAATCCAAATGAGTTAATCTTGAAAATTTATGGACAAATAGACCAGCATACAGAGGAGCTTGTTTATGAAATCCAATTTACAAGCAGAGAATTAATGGAGCATATTTACCTTTCCTTATTGCAAGCTTTAACGTCCAAGGTAAAGATTAAAACTTTCTTAGATATTTTAACAAAAACAATTGTTCCAATTATAAAGGAAGTTAATAAAAGTTCAAACGAGTTGACACCCAATATAGTAAAAAAAGCCAAAGAGAATTTTGAGTGGTGGCTTAAAGAGAAAAAAATAGATAGTGTAGAAGTGGATATTGTGAAAATTGATAATGAAATTGAGGATATGGAAGCAATGATAGACGCTTTAGTTTTCAAATTGTATGGATTAAATGAAGATGAAATGAAAATAGTGTTTGATTCGTTGAAGATTCCAACCATTTATCAAAGTAAGGTTTTTGAGTTCTTCAGGAGGCTGTGAATATGAATGTTTGCGGTTTTAGAGAAGAGTTTGGCCTTCGTGATGACCAGAAACCTATAGTTGAAGAGGCACTCTGCGAGTTTGAAGAGTTTAATAGGCAAAATGTATTTATATCGCTTCCACAGGGCACCGGCAAAACTATAATTGCCCTTGCTATATTGTCAAAACTGATAAATGATGGCAAAGTAAGACGCGTTTTAGTCCTAATACCGGGAAGACAATTAGTTAAACAATGGATGGATAAAGCGAATATGATGTTTTACGGCTTAGGCTTAATTGAATACGCTAAACTTTCAAAGGAGGACGTAGATAAAATAAGGGGTTCTTTAAAATACTTAGGCGCCGTAGGTGTAGCAATGACTATTCAGTCATTCAAAAATGTCATTAAAAAAGAGATTTTTACTGAAGAAGACTTTGATATAGTAATCATTGATGAAGCTGCAGACCTTGTTATTTCAAGAGATTTCATTGAAGGTTTCAGAATGTCAAAGTATCTAAAAGGGATGGAAAAATGGCAAAAAATAAAGCTTTTTCTACTCCCTTATCATGTATCAGAGAAGAAAATTATTGGTTTGATGAAGAAGTTTGGAAAAAACTCAAAATTAATCCGTAAAATGGTTAAGCCTCCCACATGCACAATTCGAGATCCAGAAGTCATTGAAGACCCGCTCATCAACATATTCGTTGAAACATTGCAGGAAAACTATAAGAAAATAAAAACAAGCGTTCATAGGTTACTTAACAAATATGGAGTGGAAGGTTACCGAGAAAACCTCGAGACATTATTAAACCCAGACACTTTGGAAAGATTGAAGATGATTTACCATCTTGATGAAGACACGCTTCAGCAAATTCAACTACTGATAGTTAAATATATTCTCATACAGCACATTGAAAAATGGTTTTTATACTCAAATAGAGCAGAACTTTCCAGAAGCATACTTTCAGCTCAACGCGATGTTAAAGTATGGCTTAACAACGAAGATAAAAAATTAAGTAAACTGGTTGAGATAGTCAAAAACTGCCTTAACGAAAACAAAAAGGTTTACATTTTCTCACAATACCTAGCTACAGCAGAATATATAACGGGCTCTCTTACAAAAAGTCTGTCGTTAAAGCCAAGAGACATTGTACTCATTACAGGTTTGGACGAGGCTGAGGCACAGTATGAAAAGCTTAGCAGTTTTAAAGATGTTGGCAAAATCCTCGTAACAACACCTGTTTTCGGAAAAGGAACTGATATACCAGAAGCTGATGTAATCATAGTTTACACTCCTCCACTAAGCACTGAAAGGTTATTCCAAGTAGTGGGACGGATTAGAGGAGGGGAAGTAATATTTCTGGCTTACAAGGGTTATGAGGAGGAAATTATGAACTTCGTTGCAGAAGAACTGAGAAAAGCTCTCGCCTCGGAGGAGAGTGAAACCCCTGGACTTGATCGCTATCTCTGACATATACGCTGACTTGCATGTTTTATCAGGTCTCGTTTCAAAGTTAGGTGAGAATGGAAGAGAAAATAGGGTAGCCGTTATAGCTGGTGATATTGGTGTTAGCTCGACAAAAAATTACATAGAAAGTGTTTGCCAAGTTTTCACGTTGCTTTTGAAGGTCAATAAATATGTACTATATGTGCCAGGAGATTCAGATGAGAAACAGCTTGAAGTAAACATGCCAGGCGTATTAAATATTGATGGAAAGAATTACGTGTTAAGATTTGAGGATGTTAACATTGGCTTTCTTGGTTTAGGAGGTGCCCCAAAGCATAGTGTAAGAGGAGACGAAATTCTGCCTTACCTTTGGGATGAGAATATTCCAACGATGAGCGCGGAGCTTGAAACTAAATTAAGAATAAACGTCCAGAAAGTTGCACATGAAAGCCCAGATCATATAATCTTAGTTACCCATTCTCCCCCCTATGGAGTAGCTGATCGATCAAAACCGATAACTTTACGGGAAATAGCAGTTTTAGAAGAACTCCTTGAAGAGTTAAAAGGTGAAGTAAAACTCGAAACCAAGAAAGTTATGGAGAAAACTTCATCAACTCTACGACATCTCGGCTCAAGAGTTATAAGAAACTTCGTTAGATATTATAAACCAGATATACACATTTTTGGACATGTATATAAAGAGGGAGGCAAAACTCAAACCGAAGAAGGAACAAAATTTTTCAATGTAAGCCATCTATCATCGTTACCATACAAACTCACGGGAAGAAACTTCCTAAAGTTAAAAATAACTAAAGAAGACATTATTCCATCTTTCGATCACGTTATAACCGAAAATAACATATCCTTCAGCGAGTTTATTGAGAAATATATATGATTGAATAGGCTCCATAAAAGCGCGTACAGAAGACAGGAAGAAAAATAGCATAAGCATAGTTAGTAAGATCTTTCAATGATATTATTAACTTGTGTAAAGTTATTTAAACATTGTCAAAAAAATGAATTTAGCAGCTTATAAGTTTGAGATCATTCATGCCTTAAAAAATATAGGAAACCAATTTTAAATAAAAATATGACTTTCTAAGGCACTTCATTTAGGCCTTTACCATACCTCTATATATTATTCTTATGGAAAAATTTTATGTTTATACCTCCTATCAGACCTATTTAAGACAAATAACCTCCTCTATATAATCCAAAGCTATTTTAAGCATTTTATATGTTTTTTTATCAATATCATTTTTTCTATCTTTTAACTCTTTAAGTGGATGTTCTAATAGTTTTCTATAATTGCTAATCACATCTAAATGTACTATTTCACTCTTTTCTATGCCTAAAGCATCAGAAAACGATCTTAAGATTTCTACTAACTCCCCTAAGGTAGCGCCATCCAAGAAGTCTTTAGCTTCTTCCTTATCTGGCCTCTTCTGAATAATGCTTTCAAATTTCTCAACTTTTCCAGATGGTAATTTTTCTTTTATTTTTTTCTTCCATTCAGCTCCAAATCTTCCCTCAAGTTTTTCTCTAATAATCGCTCTAAGTTTCGGTTGCAAATCACGGATTCTATTCTGAATATAGAATAAGCGTGGAAATTGATTGTAATATTTTAGATTCTCTAAATACTCATTTAGATGGTATGGCCAAGTTTTGCTTATTTTAAGCTCTTTTTCAAGCACAGGAAACAACCTAGATAAGAAGTCATCAACAGTTAAAGCCTTTTCTTCTGGAAGTTTTTGGCTTCTTTCTACGAGATAAAATTTTTCCCCCGTTTCATCTAAAAGGAAAATCAAGTTTCTTTGGTTTACGTATCTGAAGCTCTCAGTTATCGCTGGCAATGTCTCTTTAATTAGAAATATTAAGTTAAGGTGAGAGGATAACATTCCCTCCATTTTATTTAAAATCGTGGAGTATCCAGATGTGATGAAAAGATAAGGTGAAAGCAGGAAACCTACTTTGATTGGTTCTTTTTCAGGATTATCTGCATACACGATTTCCCAACAGTAGGCCCCTTCCGTTTCAAATAGAATTTTTAATTCAGCACAAGGATAAACATCTTTTACGAAAGAGTTTAATATTCTATTAAGCCTTTCTTTCCATTCATTTGTAAGTTCAAATTTTTTAGTTTTAATTAGCTCTCTAAACTTGTCAAGTGCAAAAGGAGATATAGCAAAATAAGATTTAGAACTTTCAACAATAAGTGGAAGCGTTTGAGTAATCCTTCCCATCCTATTTTCAACTATTGGAATAGCTTCTTTTAAGCATCTTTCAAGCAATTTTACGTTGCCTATGAGTAAATTATTGAAAAAATTCTCGATTTCTCCTTCATTTATTGGTACACTTCCTTTAAACCGCTCCCTTAAAATATCAAGAGAGTGAAAAGGCACAAGTTGATATTCTTCGTATCCACCAGAGGAACGATAATATAACATATTGCCTAATCCCCGTTGTACGCAGAGATTTTCCACATCTGATTCGGATAGTTTTTCTTCCTTATCAAAGAAGCAGCAAAACCACTGAAGGAGGCTTCTGCTTGAAGTAGTATAATGTAAAGCCCACAGTAAGAAGAGAAATTGTTGTTTTTCTTCTTTATTAAGCTTAGCAAATAGATCGTCATACCAGTCGAGGAAGGTTTTCATATATTTCTCTTTTATATAATCAGCTATTGCTTCTCTCCAGAAATCTACACTATATTCAATTTTCTTCATTTCTTCAAAGGATTCTTTAAGAAAAGTTAGAATTTCTTCCACTAGTATTTTTCCAATTTTGTATCTTTTTTTGAGATTTTCTCCAATAAGAGGATAGTTACTCTCTATACCATAACCAGCAGACATAGAGGTGGGATTTTGCGAAAACTGTGAAAAAGCATCAAGTACCATAAGTTTTTTTTTCACCAAACTCTATAGGGACATCTGTTTCAAATATTTTATCAAGAAGGGTTTTTTCTTTACTCATTTCCCATTCCTACATTTAAAGCATGTGAGAACCTCTATAGGATGATTTTATGGCGTATACTTTATATTTTTTACTTTTAAATCGACTTTTAATTGGGCTAAAAGTTTGCTTCCACTCATTGAATAAATTTATAAAGTTTTTTAAGCCTAAATTTAACTCATGAAAATTTTACATATTCATGTAAAAATGTCTAGGGGAATTTTTTGGTTGATGCATTAAAGGCTTAGGGATTTTTTACATGTTTATGCAATGGTTTTATGCATTTTTATGTTAATTTCGTTTTTATTTTAGGCTTTTAAAAATTTTCTATATAGGCATTTTAAGGGTTTTAAAATTTTTCTTATAGGCTTTAGCTTGATTTATTTTTGTTTTTAAAATATTTCCTTTAAGTTTTATTTTTAAAAATTTTCTTGTGATGAATTATGAATCCTAAGGCTGAAGGTGCATTAGAAGCTTTAAGCTATGTTAAAGGCTATTTAAAAGCTTTAAAGGCTAACGATAAAATTAAAAATAAATTAGACTGCTTAGAAGCTGAAATAGAAGAGCTTATAGAGCTTTTATTAACTGGTTCAAGCATAGACTTCAAAAACAGATTAAAACATTTCTAATTTTTTATTTTTTCCTATTCAAAGTATCCTTCTTTTTTTAATTGATCATAAGCTTGAACTATTAAAAGCCTTATAAGGTCTGTGTTTGATTCTAAACCATAACGCTTTTTTATTTTAAGAAATTTATCAGCTAATTCACCTTCTAAATTAAGCCTAATTTGAATTACTTCACCCTTTCTAAATTTATTTTTACTCATTTTAATTCTTCTCCATTTTAATTACTGTGTATATAAAATGCCTTTATAACACTTTCTATCACCGAAAAGGTTATATACTTCTTTTTTTATTTATTCATTTTAAAGCATTTAAAGTGATTTAAAATGAATGTAAATATTAGAATAGTCTTAAAAGGCAGGTTAGCTGAACGCTTTTTAGCAATTAAAAAAGCTTTAGGGCTAAAAGCAAACACTGAAGCCATCAGATTTTTAATAAAAAATTTTAAATTTTAAGGAGGTAAACAGCTTGGAATCTTCATTAGAAGTTTCAGCTGATTATGTTCCGCTGAAAGAAAATCAATTAATAGTTTTATCAAGCCTTGAAGATTTAAGAAAAACTGCTGCATTTTTTAAAAAGCCTATTATTAAGCGAAAAGAAGCATTTTTTGTTTTTTCGGAAAATTGGGTTTACGCTTTCTTTAGTAAAACTCAAAGCCAAACTGCTCAAGCTAATCAAATTGATTTAGATCCAAGCTTTTTGGATAAGTTGCCTTGGCAATCATATGCTAGCGGTCAAGGTGAATGGATTAAAGCTGATTTGGTTGAAGCTGAAAAATTGCGCGAGGAACTTTCTAAAGCACCAGGATTAACGCTTACAATTGGCAATTATTGCTATAAACTTCAAGGCGATAGGCTTCAGTTTATTTCTAGAAGGCGTATAAAATGAATATTGAAATTGTTAATGTTGTGGCAGTTACCTTTTTAAATCATATGTTAGATTTAAAAGCTGTTTCTAGTTTAGTGCCTAACAATGCCTATTTTAAGCTTGAAAACTATGGAATTAAATTTAAGCGCATTGTTTGGAAATTTAAAAAAGCTACAATTGTGATATCTGAAAGTCGAATATTATGTTTAGGCGCTAAAGCAGTTAATCAAGCAAAAGCAATAATGCAAAAAGTTTTTAATGTGCTTAAGCTTCATGGTTTTATAATAACCACTCCATTTAATTTTAAAGTATTAAATATTGTTGCAAAAGTTGATTTTGATAAAGGCATAAACCTAGAGGATTTAGCGGTTAAACTTGAAAAATGCATTTATGAACCTGAACAGCATGCAGCCCTAATATATAGGGATGAAACAGCAAAAGCTACATTTCTTATTTTTTCAAACGGAAAAGTTATTATTGTTGGTTTAAAAAGCGAGCAGCATGCAGCTAAAGCTATAGAAAATTTAGCTTCAACTATTGAAACAAATGAAATGATGCCGGTGAGCATTTATGAATGAAAAATTGCTTCAAGCAGCTAAACGCATTTTCGATTATGCTTGCAAAGCAGCTTTAAACAATGAAGCTTACGCTCGCTATGTTTCTGAATGGCGTAAAAACTCTAACCTTTTAATTTTTGATATAGCCAATATTATGCAGGATGCGCTTTTAGATGAGAAAACGCATGAATTTATGAATATTATTTTTTATCCAAGCTTAGTTGACTTAGCGGTTTACGTTCGCTTTCAAGGTTATAAAAAATGCTTTAAAATAAATTTGGAGGAAGCATGCATTGCAGCAGTTTAAGGTTGAAAATGGTAAATGCCCTTTTGGATTAAACCCATTTAACCGCAGTTTAAACTGCATGAAATGCAAGTTTTTTCAAGGAATGCACATTCTTCCTAATCACTAATTCAAATTCAATTTTACATTTAGCAGATAAACCAATTGGATGGCGAATAGCTTGGCTCCTGAAAAAAATGAAAAAATAAAGCTTATACCATTCGCAGGTGGAGCAAGCCAAGACTTAATAGTTGAATTAATAAATAGAGGTGATCGCTATAGTTTTTGCGTATATGACAAGTTAAACAATAAGCTTGAAATTAATGATTTTTATATTGGACCTGAAAATGAACATTATGTACCGATTGAGAAGCCTCCATGGCTTGTTCCAAATGCGATTCAAGATTTAAATGTTGATGAAAACAGTTTATATAATGAATTATTAGAGTATTTAATTGAGCATTTAGATTTGCTTGATGAAATGCAATATCATATTTTAGCCTGTTTTATTTTAGCTTCATGGCGTTGGGAAGAATTTAAAACTGCTCCATATTTATTTTTTCTTGGTCCACCAAGCTCAGGCAAAACCAGAGCTTTAGAATGCCTTCATTTACTTTGTTATAGAGCGATTCATGCAGCTAGCATTACTGCACCAGCAATGTTTAGAGCGATTGAAGCATGGCATCCTACGCTTTTACTTGATGAAACAGAAATTTATGAAGGTGAATCTGCAGCTGAAATAAGAGCTGTAATTAACGCTGGTTATAAGCAGGATGCTAAAGTCATTAGAATAGAAAAAGTTAATGAGCAACCTGTTTTAGCATCATTTAACGTTTTTAGTTTTAAAGCTTTAGCTGGAACAAAAGAATTAAGCAATACAATAATGTCAAGATGCATAGTTATAAATATGGAGAGAAATGTGCGAAGCGTAAAAATGTTTTTAAACATGGAGAAAGCAGCTGAATTAAGGCAAAAGCTGCTTAAATACCGAATGAAATACCTGAATTTAGCTGAGTCGGCTGTAGCCAATAACGGCTTTATTTTTGAGGATGGACGATTAGCTGAGATGTTTCATCCACTTATAACTGTTGCTCCAGCTGAGATTAAAGAAAAATTAGTTGAATATGCAAAAAAGGTTTATCAAACAAGGCTGGAAGAGGAAAAGGCAAGTTTAGAAGCTATGGTTCTTGAAGCCATTTTAAAGGCTAAAACCAATAATGAAAATGAAGAAAAAATAGAGATAAGCTATATAACTGATTTGGTTAATTTGAATTTGCCTGTTAAAGAGCAGCTTAAAAATTGTCAAGTTGGTCGAATAGCTGCCAGCTTAGGCTTTAAAAGGACAAGGGGGAAAGAAGGAAAAAGAGCAATTATTTGGGATAATAAATTAGTTGCAAGGCTTTTAAGGCGATATTTACCTGAAAAGCTTGAGAAACTTGATAGTTTTGACAGTTTGACAGTTCTGACAGTTAATTCTATTAGAAAGGGGGTAGAAAGCGAAGATTTTAAGCAAAAAAATGTTAATAATTCATTTTTTAATAAAGAAAATTTAATGCAAACTAATCGAGAAAATGATGAAAAACACCCCTTCCATACGGAATTAACTGTCAAAACTGTCAATCTGTCAATTCCATTGGAAAAGCAATCGCTTCAAGTAGAGAAAAAGCAAAAATTCGAAATTTACCCGTTGCATGAAGGTGAAAAAGCTGTTTGCATGTATTGTAATCAACCAGCTAAATTTAGAATAGTAGGCGAGGAGCCTTGGCAAGTTGAATATCTTTGCCCTAAACATAAGCTTGAAATTGAAAAAGAGGTTGAAAAATGCGGGTTAGGCTAGCTGGAACAATAGATAAAAAAATAGCATATATTGTTAAGCAAATAGCTGAAGAAACCAATCAAACATTATCTCGAACCATGGAGCAGCTGCTTCAGCTTGGAATCCAAATCTATTTAAAAAATAAAAAAGTTATAAATGAAGATTCCTGATTCTCTTTAGAAAAATTAATTTGGTAAAGTAATTTATGCAATAAAGCTTTTATATTTCTTTTTTCGCATTATTTATATGACTTGCCGGTCGGCTGCTTTTACAGCCGGCTGAGGAAGGTTACAGCTTACTTTCAAAGAATAAATATGAATAAAAAGAAGAGACCTAGTAAGCTTCTTCACAGCTTTTTTAGAGCTAGATTATTTGATAAGCGAAGGCTTCTTCGTCAAATTTTTGATGAAGCTTTTTATGATAGGGAATTAGCTGAAATTGTTAGCCTTAAAGATTATCCATATATAGATATTGTTAAAGGTGAGGTTTTAAAAAATTCACGTTATGAACGAAAAATTTAGGAAAGGTGAAAAATATGGATTGGGCAGCTGTAAGCTATGTTGTAAATGCTTTGCTTGGGCTTTTGGCTTTAGTTGCAGCTTTAAAGTGGCGTTACATAAAGGCTAAGCTTAGCGCTTTAAGAGAATTTATTGATGCTCTTGATGAAGCGCTTAAAGACGATAGAATAAGCGAGGAAGAATTCAATAGACTTTTTGATTTGTTTAAAAAGCTTTTTGCAACTGTAACGAAATAAAACAGGTGTTTTCTTTTGGCTAGAAGAAAAGGTAGAGGAAAAGGAAAGAAATCTAAATAATTTTTTGATTTAAAGCAGGCGAAAATTCTTTGATGAAAAAGAAAAAGAAAGTTACGTTAGATGATATTCTCAAAGTGCTTAAGGAAATTGCTGAAGTTAATTTAGAAATTCTTAATTATTCAAAGCAAATTTTAAATAAGTTAGGAGACAGCAGCAAAAATGAAAACGATAACGGTAATGGCAATGGTAACAATGAAATGCCCATAGTTGATTTTCGTTTTGGCGAATCATATTATGTTAATGATTTTTTGCAAATCAATAATCCTTCTGTAGCAGCTGCTTTAACTGAAGCTTTACAGCAATTGAATGGTTCAAATGATCAAAAAATAGAGGTAATTGCCGATTATATTAAGCAAAAATATCAATATCCATTTATGGTTGATGGATCGCCAAGCTGCGGCGGCTACTTTTTGCGTTACCAAAAGGATTCAAAATTTAAAGATTTCCATTGGCATGCTATACGCGATTATATGTGGAGTTTTCCAGCTGAATGCATAGTTCAAAAGCTTGGTATATGCATTGACACAAGCAATCTTGCATTTTCACTTTTGAAAATGGCTGGTGTTCCAGCTAAGGTTTGCCTAGGTGCAGTTTATGAAACTAAAAGCAATCAATTGCTTGGTTATCATGCATGGGTTGAAGTGCCCTATAAAGGTGAAACATATGTTTTTGAAACAACTATTCATCCTGATGGTGTTAACCTTTTACCTGCTAAAGCAGTTTACGGCAAGAAAATGGATGTTTACTATGTGAAAGAAGCTGAATATGATGAAAAAAGCTATAGGGAGATTAAAAGTTGAGCGCTATTGAAAAGCATGCTAAATGGCATAAAAAAATGCTTAAAACTCCTAAAGGTAAAGCTAGAATAGCTAATAAAATCAAGGCGATTAAAAAAGCTTTTAAAAAATATGCGAAAAGCGAGTGAAAAAAAGTTGAAGTTACCTTTCAGCTTTACACGTGGAACATTAAATCATTTAAGGCTTTTGGTTGATGCAGCTGAAAAATTAATGAAAAAAGGTTATAAAAGCTGCATGCTAACTGAACCAAGCTTCGTTGATTTAATTGCAATAAAAAATGATGAAATGATTTTTGTTGAAATTAAAGGTTATAAAGGCAAATTTAAGTTTACACCAAACGAGCAGTTAATTCAAAAGCTTTGCAAAAAATATGGTATTAAATATTTTGTGTTCAATGGCGAATTCAATGAGTTATAAATGTGATGTAAATGCTAAGCTTAAAACGAAAAAGGCTATGCTTTTTCGGTTACTTAGGCGGAAAACAATTTCTTTTAAAGCATTTGCTAAACCTTATTCCCATGCATAAAATTTATTGCGAACCTTTCGGCGGTGCAGCTACCTTGCTTTTAAATAAGCCTCCAAGCGAAGTTGAAGTATACAATGATAAATGCGGTGATTTAGTAAATTTATTTTTAGCTGCTAGAGATTCGCCTGAAAAACTTCTTGAAAAATTTAAGTTTTTAGTTTATAGCAGAAAGCTGCATGATGAATGGCGAAAAAGCTTTAAAAACGATGGCATAAAAGATCCGATTGAGCGAGCAGTTAGATTATTTTACATTTTACGCACAAGCTATGCAGGCGACTTCAATGGTGGATGGCAAATAGGGAGTAAGAAACCGCGCAGCTTTGTGCTTGAAGAAAGCGTTTTAAAAGCAATTCATGAACGCTTAAAGAATGTTTATATTGAATGCGATGATTTCACACGTGTAATTCCAAGATGGGATAGTCCTGAAACATTTTTTTATGTTGATCCACCATATGTAGATACTGAAAACAATTTTTATAATTTAAGCTATGAAGAGCATTGCAATCTTGCAAATTTATTAAGCCATGCAAAGGGTAAATGGCTTTTAACATATAATGATCATCCATTAATTCGCAGGCTTTATAAAGGCTATAAAATCTCTCGAGTTTCTGTTGCAGCTAATGCAGTAAAAGTTTGCAATGAAAAACGAGCAAAGCTAACGCATTTAATAATTAGAAATTATTAAGGCGGCTCATCATGGATGAAATAAACATTAACGCAATTATTGAGCGAATAAAAAATGTTATAGCGATTGTTAAGCAACTTAAAAAGGGCGAGTGGATTCGCGTTCATTGGCTTGACGCCAGCTACGCAATTAATCAACCCTTCTATTTACCTAAAATTTTCTCCACCCCAACCATTACTGAAGGGCGTTTTTGGCATTTAGGTATAGAGCCTGAAACGCTTGAACCACATTTAATATTAGCGACTGAATGGCGTGAAGATGGAAATACACCGCAGCGAACAGATCATATCCCGTTAAGCTGCATAGTAATGATTGAGCGAACAAATGAAATGGAAAAGAAACCGCTTAAAATAGCTAAAACAAGCATTAAACCCGTTCATATTAAAATTGTGGAGCGAATTAAAAAGGTTGCAGTTGCATGAACAAAAAAAGATTAATTGATATTAATATTCAATGCGATTTTTGCAGTTCAATTTTTCCAATTGAACAAGTGAAGAAAATTCACGCTAAAATTGCTGATCAATTCGTTATGCTTTATATATGCCCTACATGCTATAAACGCGAAAAAAGCAATAAAAAGTATATAATGAAGCAGCTGAAGCTTGGATCAGGCGGATTAAGAAGTCTACTAATGGAGTTTAAGCAGCTTACTTTTGGACCTTTAAAAGAAAGCTTAAAAATTGATGCTGGAAAAATACGCGAGCATAAAATTGAGTTGCTTGAAAAAGCTATAGAGCTTGTTTGGCTGAATGTTAAAAAGGCGAAAAGCGCAGCTGAAGAAGGTGAGGAACCGCCTAAAATAAGGTATTTAAGGCTTTTAGGTTATTTATTGCAGGTGCTTGATGGTCTTCTTAAAAACTATGAATTGGCTGAGCTTGAAGAAAGGCTGAAGAAAGCTGAGGAAGAGCTTGTTAAAATTGAGGCTTCACCATGAGCTCTATAAAGGCACGTGTAGAAGCTTTAGAGCGAAGGCTGAAGCCTCTAGCTGACGAAGAACATAAATTTTTAAATTGTTTAAATAATATTTTAAGTTTTTGCGATTATATAGGTTTTAAGCCAACCGAATATCAAAAAAAGTTTCTTTTAGATGATAATCATTTTATTGTGCTTAGATGGGCTAGGCAAAGCGGTAAAAGCGCAACTGTAAGCGTTAAATTGCTTTGGTATGCGCTTAAAAATCCGCATTGGTTCATTATGGTTGTTGGACCAAGCTTTAGGCAAAGCAAGCTTGTGCTTCAAAAACGAATAACTCCATTATTAAAAAAAGTTCCAAAAAGATTTATTAAAAAAGTTTTGAAAACTCGGTTAGAGTTTATGAATGGAAGCGCGATAGAATGCTATCCTGGAAACCCAGATACAATTAGGGGCCCAACATGCCATGTGGTTTATGTTGACGAATTTAATTTTATTGGGGATGATGAAGAAATTTACGATGCCATATTATTCACTATTAACACAACGAATGGTTATGTAATTTTAAGCAGCACGCCCTGGACAACAGATCATATGTTTTATAGAATTTGTTTTGAAAAAGAATTTGATGATTACAGTCGTTATCATGTGACTTGGCGCGAAGCTTTAGAGCCGAATGGACCCTTAAAAAAGATGATTTTCGAAAAGCTTAAAAAGCAATTTGCAAGCGATCCATGGCGTTGGAAAAGAGAAATGGAAGCTGAATTCGCTGAGGATGAAGATGTTTATCTTTCTCAAAGCTTAATCAGCTCCTGCATTGATCCTGAGCTTGAATATTGGGATGAACGGGATTTAGTGGCGAATATTCCATGAGTTTCATAGGCGAATTTTATATAGGTGTAGATCTAGGGAAAAAACGAGATTATACAGCTGTTGCAATTCTAGCTAAAGAAAATGATAAGCTTAAATTGGTTTTTATGAAACGCTTCAAGCTTGGAACAGAATATGCAAGCGTTATAGGCTATTTAAAAGTGCTTTCTGAAAAACTTAAAAAAATCGAAAAAATTGTTGTTGATCAAACAGGCGCTGAATATTTTGTTGAGGATTTGCAAAAAACTGTTAATGCGCCTGTTGAAGGCGTTATTTTAACCATGCCTAAAAAAGCTGAAGTTATGGGCAATTTAAAAACGCTGATGGAAAATAAACGTTTAGCAATACCATATGATGCTGAATTAATAGCTGAATTAAATGCTGAGCGTTTTGAATTAACTAAAAGCGGGCAAATTCAGTTTAGCCATCCTGAAGGCACCCATGATGATAGACTTTGGGCTTTAGCTTTAGCTGCTTATGGAGCTGAAAGATTAAAAGAAACTGAAAAAGCTCAAAGCAAAGTTGAGCCTGTTACTGTTTCATTTTAGGTGGCTTTGGTTTATTAAAAGTCATCATTTTAATACTTAGCTGCAACTTCATATTAAGCTTTATAGCACATTTGTTCTTGAAGGGGGAGGGGGGGTCCCCTACATATTAAAACTCTTTTGATTTTTGATTTTCTTTGATTTTTTAAGGCTTTCTATGCGTAAATTTTTGATTTTTTTGATTTTTCTGGAAAAATCAAACATGGAGTTAAGCAGAATATGCCTAGAGGAGGAAAAAGACCTGGTGCTGGTCGTCCAAGAAAAACAGCAGCTAAACCTGAATTAGCTACTTTTACGCTTTCAGCTTCAGGCAATTATGAACCTTTAGCCAATCGCCCTGGAATAGTTATTTTGGATAAGGTTGTTAAAAAAGCAACTGAAACAATTACGCTTTCAGCTTCAATTTCAAAATACGAGCCTTATAGTAAAGGATTAGGGTTTTCAGATAAATTCATGAAGGCATATGAAGAGGATGAATTAATTAGAGCATGCATAAATTTAATTGCTCAATTTACTATGGCTGCAGGCTTTGAAACTAAAGTTGAGCCTGAAAATGGGCCTAAAGCAGCTGAATTAAAAGCTTTTGTAGATCAAATTAATGCTCGCGTAAACCTTGATAATGTTATTCGCATAGCTATTATAAATGCGCAAATTTTCGGTAAAGCAGCTTTCGAAATTGTTTGGAATAAGAATGATGAGCCTGAAATGCTTATTCCGCTTGATTCAACACAAATAGCGCCTAATATAAGCGAGGATTGGCAGCTGCAAGGCTTCAATTATAAAGGTGAAGAATTAGCTTATACACCTGAGCAAATTCTTTATTTTCCATATAATTGTTTAAGCGGAGATTTAGAAGGTTTAAGCGCTATAGAACCAATATATGATGCATTTGAAACAAGAAAAATGATTTTAACTGAAGCTTTAAAGGAAGCGACTATAGTTTTATGGGCTGGAATAGGCATACATAGGCTTGATACAAGCGGAACAGATTGGACTAAAGAGCAAATAGAGCAAATAATTCGCCAGCATATAAGCCAAATTAAACCTGGCAAGCATATAGCTACTACAGCACGTTGGGATATTCAAATTGTTGATTTAAAGCCAAACCTTGAAAATTTAATTGCTACGCTTGAATATCTTGATCAAGCTATAATAGCTAATTTTCAAGTTCCAAGATTTTTGCTTGGAAGAGAAAAAGAAGTTAATAGAGCAACAGCCTATGCTGAGCTTGAAGCATTCATTAAAGGCCCTATCCAGGAAACTCAAAGATGGATTAAACGCGAGCTTGAAGCGCAATGGTACAATAGGCTAACTGAAAAGTTTTTCAAAGAAAAAAATGAAGTAAAAATTCGTCATATATGGAAGGCAATTCAAACAAGCGATTTTATTGAATTATTGCGTTCAGTTGCTCAAGCATATGATAAAGGGCAAGGTTTTCTACCGAAAGAGAAAGCGTTCGAACTATTAAATTTAACTGAAAAATAAAAAGAGGTGACAGCTGTGAAAAATTTAAGTTTTAACTATGTTGCTTCAATTCAACCTTCAGGAGATCATTTAGCTAAAATATTCGTTATAGATACAACTATGAATAAAAATAGATGGATGATCACACCTGAAGCTAAAATTAAAGCATTGCAAAGCTTAATAAATTTGCCTATAGTTGGGTTTGGGCATGATAGCAACAAGGTTATTGGACATATAATAGATTTTGAAGCTAACAGCGCTATTTACGCTATAGCCAAAATAGAGGATGAGGAAGCTTGGGAAAAAATTAAGAAAGGCGAATGGCAATACACAAGCCCAAGAATAATCGCTTTCGATGTTGAAAAAACAGCTGAAGGCGAAATAGTTAAAAACTTTATTTTCGATCATGTTGCATTTGTTAATCAACCTGCATTCACTCAAAAACCTGCCATACCTTTAACAGCTAATTATTGCGATTTCTCTCAAGTTTTAACTGCTTCACTTGAAGGTCACAGTATCGTGACTGAGCTGCCCCGCAATGAATTGGGGAATAAAGGCAATGAAGGAAAAAAACCTGAAGCCGAAAAGGAGGGAAAAAGCTTGGAAATCCTTTGCGCAGGTGCAATTCCGCCTCACGATTCACCTAAAGCCCCTAAAGATAGACCATGGGATGGTGATGCAGCTAAAGAACGAATTAGAGGATGGGCTGGCGGTCCAGAAAAAGAAAAAATAGATTGGAATAAATATGCTAAAGCTTTTGCTTGGGTTGATCCAAAGCATAAAGATGATTTTAGCGGCTATAAGCTTCCGCATCATGATGTTGTTGATGGTGAATTAAAAGTTGTTTGGCGAGGCGTTGTAGCAGCTATGCAGGCTCTTTTAGGTGCTAGAGGTGGAGTTGATATTCCTGAATCGGATCGTGAGGCGGTTTACAGACATTTAGCAAACCATTATAGGCAATTTGATGAAGAGCCACCTGCCCTTCATGGAGAGGTGAATGAAAAAATGGATAATAAAAATGAAATTGTTGAAAAGCTTGAAGCTGAAATTAAAAAGCTTAAAGAAGAGAATGAGAAGCTTGCAGCTGCTTTAAAGCAAATGTTCGAGGAAAAGCATAAGGCTTTAGTTGCTGAAGTTACCGAGTTGAGAGAGCAGCTAGGCCTACCGAAAAATGAAAAATTAACTGAATTATCAATTGAAACATTGGAGTTTCTTAAAGCTGATTACGCTAACATGGTTAAGCAAGCCTCAGCTGCTAAGCCAAAAGCAAAATTTGAAGCAAGCACTAAAGAAGCTGACATAATTGAATCAGTTAGAGAAAGCCTTTTTGGTTATAGAAAGAGGTGAAATAAAAATGGCAGCTGGAGATGTAATATATGAATATGGCTTTTTCCTTTTACCAACAAGCAAAACCGCCACAGCAGCTATAAGCAAAGGTGATGTTGTAAGCCTTAAAGATGGAAGAAAATGCATGGCTGGAGACGATGGACCTTTTGGTGTCGCTATTACAGATATAGCTAATGGCGAAGATATGAAAGGTAAAGTTTTAATTAAAGGAATTGTTAAAGTTGTTGCAAGCGGTTCTATAGGACAATTCACTTATGTTGCACCGGATGATAATGGTAAAGTTAAAGCAGCTAGCCCGCTTAGTGTTACGGTGCCTTCTGGAGCAACCACAGTAACTTCAACAGCAGCTCAACCAGATTTAGTGGAGGCAGGAAGCTATTGTCCAGATGGATTAGTGGGTACAGCTTTAGAAGCAGCCAGCGCAAACGGCGATGTAATAACAATAATTCTTCAGTAAGAGGTGAGGAGAAATGGAGGTAAAAGGTGAAGTTAAAGGTAGAGTTTGGTATTCGCCTGTAAGCGGCAAATATTATTCAGGCGAGTTGCTTGAGGGACAAATTGTTGATGTTAGCGATATAAGCGCAATTAAAGCGCAGGTAGTGCTTGATGAAGTTTTAGGCTTAGCTAGACCGCAATATAAGCTTAGAAATGTTTGCAGAGTTATTCGCATGGATGCTTTAACAGCTCGAATAGATATTGCTACAACTTTAACTGGAACTGAAAAAGTTCCTGAGTTAACAGAAGCTCCTGTAAACGCTCAAGCTTATACCGCTGTAAGCTTTGATTTATGGAAAAATGTTGTTCATGTAGTTGTAAGCGATGAAGCTAGAAAGAAAGCTGCTCACGATATTTTTAGGCTTCAGGTTGAGGATGCAGCTAGAGAATTAGCAAGAATGGAAAATAAGCAAATAGCAAGTGAATTGGAATTAGCTACAGCCATAACTGGAAGCGATTGGGGAGCAACTTCAGGTGGAACAAGCACCAATAATCCATTCACAGACATTCTAAATGCTATAACTGTTATTAGAGAGAAAGGTTATGAACCTGATTTTATGGCTTTATCACCATATGCTTGGAGCAAATTTATAACTAATACTTGGGTTAGAGATCTTGTTCATGCAGGTTTAGCTAAATTAACTGCTACAGGGGGAGAATTTGGTTTACCAGGGTATCCAACAATAAATGTTATTGTTGATGCTGCTTTATCAAATAACATTGCTATAATTGGATCTAAAGCAGCTCCAGCATGCGTTTTAGGTGAAGGCCCAACTGAAGCTGCGCATTATAGAAATGAAATAGCTGGTTACGATGCTTTTATTATTAGGCAATGGCTTCAACCTAAGCTGGTTGTAAACGATGCTATAAGAAAAATTACAGGAATAGCAACTTAATAAAATAAATGCCAATTCCCTTCTTTTTTAAACTTCATTTTATTTTTTTAAATCGCTTTATAAAAGTGAATGAAATTGGGTTTTTGCTCAATAAGCGATGTTAAAATGATTGTTAACACTAATTTAACTGATGAGCAAATTAATTCTTTAATTGCTTTAGCTGATGCTGAAATAATTCAAAAAACAGGCATTAGCAATCCTCAAGGTGAAGATGCTGAAGTTTTTCGTAAATTAAGCATGCTTAAAACAGCTATAATGATTAAATTGCGTGATCCGCATGCAATAGCTATAGGTAGCTATCGTGAATCGCATTGGCCTATACCAATTTGGCAAGGTGAATACGATAAGCTTATTTCACGCTATATTATTCCAAGCGAAAAAGCAACAGAATATAAAATTGAAGAGCTTAAAGAAAGATGGGAAAAGTAGCTAAAGCTAAAAAGCCGAGAACCCCTAAGCCTCCAACTTTACCAACAAAAACAAACCGTAAGCCTTTAAGCAGCTTAAGACAAAAAATTTTGGAAAGAGATAATTATACATGCCAAATTTGCCATAGAAGGCTTCCAGCCGATCAACTTATTATTGACCATATTATTCCTATTAGCTTTGGTGGAACAAATGATGAATCAAATTTGCGAACTGTTTGCAGGGAATGCCATAAACTTTTAGCTGCAGCACCATATTGGAGGGAAATATAGGTTTGATTAAGGTTCCACCAAAACCAATTAGAAAATTTATACCAATTTGTAATGCATGCCCACTTTATGAAAATTGTAAAATTCAAAATTTTGATTTTTGCATTATAAGCGTTTTGATTTCAATATAGGAGATTTATTAAATGAGTGCACAGCAATCAAGGTTTGAGCAAATTCTAGAAAGATATGGTAGCATAGCAATTCTTTATTCACGTAATGAATTTAATGGAGCCCCTAACACGCAAACAAGCGATGGAGGCAACATTCCAGCTGGCGTATATTTCTATAGAATTTGCCCAATTGTTGATGGTGAAGAAAAAGCAACAAATAAAATGAGTAAAGTGATTATTGCAGCTGATGGCGGAAAAGTAAGCTTAAGCTGGCCAAGCATAAGCATAGCATCCAGCTATAAAGTTTACAGAAGCAATGATCCAACTTTTCCTTCTCCAAGTTACTTAGGCTCAACTCCATCAAACAGTTATGTTGATACAGCTGCTCAAGCAAATGAAGGTTCACCACCTGAAAGCTACGGTTCACCTTACATTTGGTTTATAAGCTCTATAGTTAAAATTTTACCTTTAAGCGGGCGTTTAGATCAGCAAGCAACAGATAAAGGTATAGTTAAAATTGAGAAACGTGCCGCATTTGTTTCAGGAAATTTAAATGTTAACGCGCTTGACAAAATCGATTTAGATGGAGTTGAATATGAAGTTTACGCGGTTCAACCATATTTCTTAAACAATGTAGCTATTTATAAAAAAATAGTTTTAACAAGGATGATTGAATGAAGGATCCAAGGTTAATGATTTTAAATTTATTAAAAAAATATTGGAGTTTAAATAAGCCTTCACGCGAAGAAATTGTTTGGGTTATAACGCCTTATAATAGCGAGTTAGCCGCTCCTCAAATCAGCATTACGGATGCTGATGTAGATCATAAATTAATTGCTTCAAATCTTTATCAAGTTAAGCATAATATGAAAATTGGAATATATGTAAAAGGCGTGGAAAATCAGAAAACAAAATTTGAAATGAAGGAGGAAGTTAAAAAAATAATTGTAAACCATCCGAATGAAGCGGAAGATATAAATTATGTTTTTTTAGGCAATGATTGGAAGGATGTTGATGATTTAAAAGTTAAACCTGCGCTTCTTGGAGTTGAAGGCACAATTACAGCTGTTTACTTTGTTGTTAAAATTATTGAATAAAAATGAGGCAAACTTGAAGCTTAGCCTTATTTAAAAATGGTTTAAAAGGCAAGCTTCAAGGCTTAAACATTCTAAAAGGTGAAAGACAAAAATGGAGGAGGAAACTTGCGAGTTATGCAGCGCTCCGCTTGATAAAAATGGTAAATGCACAAACAGCGTTTGCAGAAACTATAGAAGTAAAAAGGCTTTAAAGAGGCGAAAGTAAAATGAGCGTTAACCCTTTGACAGGGAAAAATATTTTAAGTTGGCCGCAATACGTGGAAGAAGCAACGCCAGGTACTTTTCCAGAGAATGCTACTTTAAACTTTATTGCTCCATATGCGCTTTTTGATCAAGATGCAGATTTAAATCACATGTTTGTCAGTGGATTAGGTTCTAGAGATGTTAGGGATATTATAAGAAGCATTGAATTATATGGTTTTACGATGCGATTTTTCCCAGTTAACACAAATTTTCTTAAGTACGCTACAAACTTAAATTTAGACACGAAAACTTTAAGCCTTGAAGCTAAAATTGATTTTGCTGGCACTACAAAATATTGGCGAGCTACATACGCTAAAGTAAATTATGCAACGCTTCGCTGGACTCCAGGAGACTTAATTAGAGCTGAAGTTTATATGCTATGCCGAAAACCTGTTTATGCAGCTTCAAGCACAGCCACTCATAGCAGCGATCCTGGAACAGAACCATTAACTTGGTCAAGCGGTGGCGATAACCCATTTACGCTTGGAGGATCAAATGTTAAAGTTCAAGCCTTTACAGTTACCATAAGAAATAATTTAAGGCCTGTTTATGCAGGTGGAGCAAGGGAATACGTTGCTTTAGTTCCAGGGGAAAGGCGAATACAAGGCACTATTACAATTCTTTGGGAAAGCACAGACTATTGGGATATCTTAGTAGGCGATCAATACAAGGATATCGTTTGGACTCTTAAAAGCGGAACCCCAAGCTATACGTTAACTATAGCTGATGCTAAGCTTTCTCGAATAAATCGTTTTCCATGGACGCCAGGCGGCGATGTTATAGCTGAAAGCTATGATTTCTTCGCTAAAACCTGCAGCTTAACTTAGGTGTTTAAAAATGGAGGAAATTAAAGAAGTTAAAATAGGTAATGAAGTTTTTAAGCTTAAAGTTTTAAACGCTTGGGACTATGGTGAAATTGAGGATCAAACATTAGATTGGAGCCTTGGCTTTCCAAAACCTAAAAAACGCTTGCGCGAAATAAAGTTTTTAGCTAAAAGCATTGTGGAGTGGACGCTTAAAGATAAAAATGGAAAACCATTGCCAATAACAGAGGAAACAATTAAAGGTTTACCGGAGCCTTTATTCGCTAGGCTTATCATGGAGTTTAATCGTTTGCATACACCTATAGGCGCTGAAGAAATGCTTAAAAGTTTTTTCTCGGAAAAACAGTTGGAACAGCAGAAATAATTAAAATAGTTCAAGCTGCATGGTTGAAAAACCCGCCTATTCCGCTTGTTATCGATATTGCGCATTTAAGCAAACGTGAATTTGAAAAAATAAAGAAGATTGTTTTAGCTAGGTGAATTATTAATGATAGAATTTATTTTAGGATTTTTAGCTGGCTTCGTAATTGGAATAATTGTTGGAATAGCTGCTAAGCTATATAGCGCATATTAAATTGAAAGTTTTGCTCTATAAGGGCTTTTCTCCATATTTTTTTCTCTACATGAACTTTTAACTGCAGCTTTTTAAACACTACGTACACGTGAGCCCATATATTTTGAATTTTTCACCTATAGAGCAAAAATGATAGGTGTTTATAATGTCAGAATGGCGGAAAGAAAGGGAAGAGGTTCCTGAATGGTTTAAAGAGCTGCCGCGTTATTTGCAGGAATTATTGGTTAGGCTTGGTGCAGCTAGGGAAGAATGGCTTTATGAAGCACCTGAATGGCAAAAGCAATTGCCGGGCTATGAATGGTTTAGTCCTGAAAGTCCATTAATGACGTATAGAAGCTTAGCTTGGCTTAGCAGCTTAGCTGAGCTCATTCCATTTGGCGGTGCATTCGGTAGAATAGCTGGAACTTTAGCTCCCGTTTACGCGATTAACATAGCTGAGCGGGCTTGGCGCTATAAATATTATTATCCAGCTGCAATAGAATATTATCAAGCTCAAGAAGCCTATAGGCTTAAAAAAATAACTGAATCAACTGAAAAGTGGCAACCATATCATGAAGCATTATTTTATCTTGCTAAAATGCGCGAGGAATACTATGAAGCTCAAAAACCTTTTAGCGCTGTTTCAATAGGCTATAACATTTTAAAAGAAGCAACTTATGCTATTCCAGGGGCTTGGCCTATAAGAGCTTTTGGTTACGGTTTTTATCAGCCTTTCACGCAAATTCAAGCAGCTGAGTTAGGTGCAGATGAAGTTAGGCAAGCTTTAGCTTTAGCTGCTCAAGCTGATCAGGCTGGAGCAACAGATGTTGCAGCTGCAATCCGCAAAAAAGTTGAAAGCATATGGTGGTTAAAACCTAAAAGCGCAACAGAATTTTGGCTTGAAAGCATGGGTGAATGGGGTTTTGGTCAAGCCTTAGTTATGGCTGGAGGTTCAGCTCTTAAAGCAACTTTGTTTCCACCAATGTCATGGGATTTCATGGTAAGAACAATTCCTGGTTTACCAAGCCGTTGGGGCTGGTTTACCCAAGCATTTAAATCTGCTTTACCTGAAACATTGCTTATTTCAGCTATACAAGTGTATTTAGAAGCTTCAAGCAGCGAATTCGCTACAGCTTACTCGCGCGCTTTAGTTGGTTTACCAATTCAAGAACCTTTTACACAAAGAATTATTATTAATCCAATTTTAAATAGGCTGGGCATTCAATTACCTGAATGGACACAGCAATTAATAGATCAAATTGAAGATTTTGTTAGCAAGCATGCAACTATACCGCCTTTTGGCCCTGGTCTTCTTCCAGAGTTTTGGGCTCATATAGGTTATGAGGCGGGTAAAATCAATTTTTTCGCTCCAGTAATAGATTTTATAAATAAAATTTTTGGATTAGGTGAAGGAAGCAAAGAAACCTTAAATGCTGAGGCTTTAGTTGAAGCAGCTAAAGCTGTAAACGCGCAGATTCAAGCTGAAAGACAATTGTATGAGGCTTATAAGCAGCAGCTGAAAGAAACTTGGGGTTTATATTGGGGTGCTAAAGAGGTTTTCCAGCAGCTGAAAGGCTATGAGGGACCTTGGATTGCTGTTCCAAGATTTGGGCTTTACCCAAGTGAAGGCTACTATAAAACTAGAGGTTACGCAGCTTGGGCTTGGCGTTTTCTAGGTAAGCTGGGTGTTCCTGAAACTGTAAGAGCAGCTGAAATAATGTTTACAGGTTGGTTAAGACGCGAAGTTTTAACAGGTTTTGTTGAAGCAGCTAAAGAATTGCGTGAATGGTTTAAAGAACCTGGAGTTGCTTTTCCAGGTGAAGGCGGCTGGTTTGTTTCAATTGGCGGAGAATTTTATAAGGTTCCAGAGTTTAAAGGTTTATTGGGTTATGGCGAAATAGCTGCATATCAAAGGCTTTTAAGTGAGCAGGCTGCTGAAGGTTATACAGGGCTTTTAGGATATAGCGAGTTAGCTGCAGCCTCAAGAATTCAACCTTACACTTCTCCTCAAATCCAACGTGTGCAAGAATTTCTAGGTTTAATTGGGAAAAGCTGGGTTTACGGTTTTCTTCCGCCTGGAGCAATAACTGAATTTGCTAAAGAATATGCTTTAACAGGGCGTATTCCCTCGCCTGAAGAGTTGCTTGCTAATCCAGAGTTAAGGCAATATGCTTATTCAGCGTTTAGGCATACTTTTCAAGCTTGGGCTGTTAACCCATATACAGGCGAGTTAACAGGTTATGGTGAAGTCTTCCAGGATGCTTGGCGGCTTTACTTAAGTGGGCAAATTTCACCTAATCAATTTGGTGATATACTTATAAAAATGAGAATGCATTATTACCCGGAAGCTTTAAAGCTTGAGTTAGGGTTAGAAACAGGTGAGATAAATCCAGCATTTAAAAGCATTTGGGAAAAAGGATATTTTGTTTATCGCCCTGATATAAATTTCCCTGGTTACCGCTTTTCTTTAAATAAAGATGAGCTTGTTGATTTTTTAAAATATCTTACAGATATGGGTATCACTGATCAAAAAGTAATTAATGAATTGGCATATAAAATATATAAAGGTGAATGGAAACCTCCTAAAGAGCTTCCACCTGATATTCCTGAACCTGGAAGCGGAACAGGATCATATTATAAACCTGCTTATTATGGTGGAGAACATCAATTTGGCGGTGAATTAATTGTTTCTAAACCGACAACGCTTATAGTTGGTGAAAAAGGGCCTGAAGTTGTTAAGGTGCAAGTAAATCCAAGAGTTGAAAAGCAAACGCAGGAACTTAATGTTTATGCGTTAAACCGTGAAACCTTGAAAAGCTTAGCTGAACGATTAAAACCGTTTATTTTAGGCGATTAAAATGGTTTATGCTCAAGCAAAATTAGGTAAATACACACTTATGTATAATCCTTTTGAGTTTCAAAGATTTTTTGAGCGTGAAGCTGCAAGCTTAAAAATTCCAGGCGGCTATATTATTCAAGATTTAGGGGAAAACCCAGAAATTTTCCGTTTTAAAGCTTGGTTAGTTGGTTCAGCAGCTAAAAATCAGCTTGGACAAATTTTAAATGAATTAAAGCGTGAAGACATAGTTTATTTTAATAGCGATGTCACAGGGGAATGCTGGGTAAAAATAAAGGATTTTAGCTTAAGCGAAGAGCTTGGAAGCATAGATAACAATTATGTTTACCAATATTTAATTGAATTGCTGAATTTAGGTTATAAAAATGAATTTAGCAGATGCACCATATTCACATATAATCAAATAGTTAACGATTTTAATATTGAGGGAAAAATTGTTGTTCCACTTCCAGTAGGCGCCTATAACGCTACTGAAGTAGCAGATTTTAACAGGCAAAGCGTTGAAGGTAATATTCCATGCGTTGATTCACCTTTCGCAACAACTATTGCTTATGAAGTAAGCGAAGATAACATTGATAAAGCAAGGTTGCAAAGCAGCATAGCTGGGCGTGAAGTAAGCTTCAATAACGGCTTAATAAAGCTTGCAACTAGGCATGATGAAACAATCGATTTAGGCGATTTAGAATTATATTTGTTTAATGGTTCAAATTGGAGCTATATAGGCAATTTAAGCTTTGATATCAAAGCAAAAGATAATGATTACGATGGCTTCAACAATGCAACCCCAAGCGTTTATGCAGTAATTAAAAAACATTATGGGCGAGTTAAGCTGCTTTATCCTTCAAGCCTAAACAAAAATTACGAATTAGGAGTTTTAATTGAGTTTTGGTTTGGAAAACCATTTATTAAAGTTACTCCTTTTCACCCTGGGCCTTCAAATTTAATAATGGAAAAAATCAGGTTTACAATTAAGTTTAATAGCGATTTTAATTCGCGTTATTACACTAGGCTTGGAAACGTTTTAGATGCGCAAGCTGACACTTACGGTGAAAAAATAGATGATGCAAGCAATGACATATATGGTTATGTTTATTGCCATGATCAAAATCCAATTGGTAACAATACGATTGAAGCGGGTTTTATGCTTGCAAAGAAAGCAACTAATTATATAGCCAATGATATTGGAAATGTTTGGAGCAATTTAAAAATTGAATATTCAAATTTACAAGTGAAACGAGGCGAAAACTATCCATCCATATGGGTTTTCTTGCAAAAACAAGGCGTAATGGGTGGTATAAACCCTGCTGATTTAATTAAAGAGGCTTTATGCGAAGTTTCATTCTTCATGAGCATCAAAAAGGTGGTTTAAATGATTGAAAAAGCAAGCTGGAAAGCAAAATGGATCGTTTGGAAATATAAAGGTGAACCAAAGCCTGAAAATTTAATTGAAAAAAGAGAAGTTGAAGGAAATCTATTGCTTAACGAAGGCATCAATGCTATTTGGACTCTTGTAGCCGGTGGAGTTGAAACACCATATAATAATGCAAATGCGCGAATAGGTGTGGGCGATTCAAATGCTAGTGCTGACCCCAGCCAAACAGGATTGTTGGGCGTAAATCAATATTATAAAGGCATGGATCAAGGCTATCCAACATATGGTTCAGGGCAAAAAATAGTTTTTAGAGCAACATTTAGCACTTCTGAAGCAAACTTTGCATGGAATGAAGTAACAGTTGATAATGGTTCAGCAAGCGGAAAAAACTTGAATCGTAAAGTTGTTAGTTTAGGCACTAAAACAAGCGATCAAACATGGGTTATCCAACTTGAAATTTTGCTAAGTTAAATAGGAAAGGCGGTTAAAAATGCCAGAGCTTATTCTCGATATTCATAGATTAAAAACTCCGATTGATCATCCAGATGCTAGCATAACCCAAGCTAAATTAGCTGCTGCGCTTTGGAATGCGCTTGAAAAAACAGCAAATAAAGGCGTAGCAAATGGTTACGCAGAGCTTGATAGCTCAGCTTTAATTCCAACAACGAGAATTCCAAATTTAACTAGAAGCAAAATAACAGATTTTTTCAATTCGCCATTTTGGGCTAACATACCCGATAAGCCAAGTAGCTTTACGCCTTCAGCTCATCAAAGCAGCCATCGACCAGGCGGTTCAGATGCTCTTCCATGGGGTTCAGGCGGCGGTTTAGATGTAGATTTACTGGATGGAAGCCATAAAGATTGGATTAGGGATTGGAACAATTTGCTTAATAAACCAAGCAGCTTCACGCCAAGCGCACATGCCTCCACTCATGCTTCAGGCGGTAGCGACCCTGTAAGCTTAGCTAGAAATCAGATAACAGATTTTTTTGCCACTCCATTTTGGAACAATATTCCAGATAAGCCAAGTGGTTTTCTTAAAAAAGTTGCTGAAGTAAGCCCAACTTCTAATGTCACATCATTTGATATTACAGGTTTAGATATTAATACGCATAAATTTTATTTGATTTTTGTTAGATTTAAAAATGCAACCTCAAGCAGTATAACATTTTACATGTTCATAGAAGGAGATACAACTCAAGCAAATTACATTCATCGTTGGTTTTATGGTGATGGATCTTCAGCTTATACAGGCACAAGTAATTATGCAGTATTATGCGATGCTCCAGCAAGCGGTCCTGGAACTGCAATGGTTTGGTTGCAAAGAGATTATGATGGTTGCGCTAGATGGTTTGTTACTGAAAACGTTCATTCAGTTGTAACTATGACAAGAGCCGTTAGAAAAACAACTACTGTTTCAAATATTACGCAATTAAGATTTCAATCAAGCGTTTCTAATGGTATAGCTGCAGGCTCAAGAGTCATTATTTTTGGAGGCGAATAATAATGCCCTATGGTAAAAGAATGATTTATGATGTGCGAACAGGTGAAACAAAAGAAGAAAATATTGATTTAGATATAGCCTTACCTGATGAATTTAAGGTTGTAGCGGATAAAACTACAATTAAAGCGAATGGTGTTGATTCAGCTAAATTTAAAATTAGCTTTAATAAAAGTTGGAAGATAACTGATAAACGTTGCTTCATAACAATTAATCTTGGAGACACAGTATTAACAAACACAAATATTGTTTTAAATGAAGATGCTGCTTCCTATGTTCTTTTTGGTGATTTCGAATTTAAAAGTGAATTTGAAGGCGTTTACAGCTTGAAATTTAATTTGGGAAGCTTTGAAAAAATAGTTGAGGTAATCGCAATTGCCTAAAGCAGAAAAAATAGAAAATACAATCATAATTAGAAAAGAAGCTAAAGATGAGGATACAAAGGATAAAATTAAGAAAATAAAAAATAAAGATGCAGATGTGGCTGAAGCTCTTCAAAAAATTTTGGAGCGCATAGAAATTATAGAGAGAAAAATAGGTTTAAAATAAAAGTGAGAAAAAATGACTATTTTAATAGGTAATAGAACAGTATATCAAGGTTCAATTACGCCTGCAGATTTAAATGTGGAAACAACTATTATTGAGGTTGCTGATCAAGCTGAACCAAACATTGTTGAAGGCTATATTGATGTTTCAGAGCTTCAATCAGGCGATACGTTAATTGTAAAGGAATATATTAATGTTGATGGAGCAAACTTGAGGCTTTATGCACAAAATATTTACGTAGGCGAGCAAACCGAGCCTATTATAAGGTTTCATTCAAAAACTTTTCAGGAAGGCTATAAGGTTACAATTACGCAAACAGCTGGAACACCTAGAAGCATTAAATATTGGTTTTTAAGGCTTGAGTACGCGGTTACTTAAAAATGAGTTTTGTTAATGTTTTTCCAGCAAGCATAACATTATTTTCAAGCATTATTGCTAGCGAGGAGCTTCGAGAATGGGGTTACGGCGAAGATTCTGTAGGGATGCGTTTAATTGCGCTTAACGAGCAAGCGCAAGGTTTCGATATTAATGTTCCTTCATTTTCTGATTTTGGTGAAACTATAGAATCAATAGCATTAACTTATGGTTTAAATGATCAAGCTTGTGGAAAAGAAATTTATGATCTTAAAATTATTGAAGTTCATAAATTCATAGTTAGCGATAGAGGTTTTCCAAATGAACAAGTTATAACAAATAAACCAGCTAAATACCCTGTTGAAATAGAGGTTTTAACAGATTGACAATTACAGTTGTTTTAAAGCCTAATTCAGCTGATGCATATTTTTGGAGAGCGTTTGGAAGCAATTATGCTGTAGATGCTACTAAATATTGGTGGATAGATGAATATGGTAATAATAAATATGGAAATAGGGATATTTTAAGGGTGGGCTACGATTTTGATGCATCAAAATATAAAGGCTGGGCTAATAGAGGCTGCTTAACTTTTACTCGCGGTTCAATCCCGTTAAATGCAATAGTTACTGAAGCTAGGCTTCAATTATATTGCACTTTTCTTTGGCTTCAAAACGTTCCATTTAAACCCATAATTTATGCATATAGAATATTAAATGAATGGAAAGACCATGATGTTGACTGGCGAAATATACAGTTTTCCCCTTCAGCCTCAGCAAATACTGAAATAGATAAGCAATACAAATGGTTTGAATGGAATGTAACCAACGATGTAAATAACTTTTTAGCTACCAATCAATGGTTTGGCTGGTTGCTTAAAGCTAAAAATGAAACTCCAACGCCATTAAAATCTACTATAGCTCATTCATGCATGGCTTTCTTCGCTGGTAAAGAATATAGCAACAGTGAATTACAGCCTAGATTAATCGTAACATATGAAAGCGAAAAAACAATTTTAATGCCTTCTCTTGAACGTTCAATTTTTCAAACACCAACATTTTATATTGAAGCTTTGAAAACAGGCTTTGTTAAACCTTCAAATTTGCGTGTAACAATTAATTATGGAAATGGGATTCCAACTTTTAGGGTTAGAATACCTGATCCAAGCAATAAATTGTTTAAACGGTTAAAACCGCTTGATGAAGTTAAAATATGGGTTTATGATGGAGCTTTTAAACTTTTAATGCGCGGTGTCATAATTCAAATTTCAAATATTTTTGAGAAAACACGTTTTGTTGAGCTTGAAGGCTTTAATTACAGCTATTACTTGCTAATTCGCGAAAAAAACGATAAATATGAAGATAGAGAAGTAAGCGATATAGTTTTTGATTTAGCTAAGCTTGCGCCTGAAATAGAAACAAAATATTACATTGTTCCAACTGCTAAAACAGTTTCTAAATTTAGTGCATATGAATCAATATTCAACAATTTAATTGAGCTGGCTAAAATAGCAAGCTTAACTGGAGAAGAATATGCATTTTGGGTTTGCGAAGGCATTCACAATTTTGAAAACCGCCCAAACATTCATTTTCAACCAATAAATAAAGAGTTTAACCTTATTGATTTAAGTTTTGAAGATTGCTTAGAAATAAGCTTTACGCAGAAAGCTCCTCAAGCCAATAAGCTTAACATTCGCTGGGATTACTGGGATTTAAACAAAGTTAAAACTGTTGAAGCAGCTGAAAAAGAAGTTTTAATCGAAAAAACATTATGGAACTATTATATTAAGGATGAGAAAGAAGCTGAAGCATGGGGCAATGCCCAACTACAGGAAATGCAAAAAGAAGGCTTCAACATTGAAGCTATAATTCCATTAAACGTTAATTTTGAACCGGGTAAGCTTATCAAATTCCATAATGAAAACGAAAATTTACTATTAAAAATAGTTGAGGTCGAGCATATTTATAGCGAAAAACAAGCATTAACAAAATTAACTTTAAAAAGCTAGCATAGAAGCATTTTTTTATATGTTTCATTAATCTAAAAATAGAATGGAGCAGATTTAAAAAATTAAGTTGGGGGATCTCTTTTTGAGCAATGAAGTTAAAGTAGATGTGGTTATATGCACTAAAAATAGTGAAAGAACATTAGAGAAGTGTTTAACTTTAGTAAAGAGATTTATTCCAGTAAATCGCTTAATAATTATTGATGGAGGTTCAATAGATAATACTATTGAAATAGCTAAAAAGTTTGGGGCTGAAATATATTATGATGGGGGAGTTAGCTTAGGTCTTGCTAGAAATTTAGGGCTTAAATTAGCTGAAACTGAAATAGTAGCATTCATAGATTCAGACGCTTATATTTGTAAAGAATGGTTTCCAAAGTTGATTAAATATTTTGAAGATCCAAAAGTAGCTTTAGCATCAAACCTAACCATTTATGGTTATGGAACACCTCCACTTCAACGACTTTATGAATACATGTACTTAAAGCAACGAGAAAAGTTTATCGGCTTTATCAGCACATTAGCCAAAAGAAATGTAATTATTGAATTAGGAGGAATAAAAGATCTCCCTTCATGCGAAGATCATGAATTACTAGAGCGAGTTACTAAAAATGGATATAAATGGATATCCACCAACGAAGTGATAACTTATCATCCTCAAGGATTGCTTGAGCGTCTTCGTCACTTTTACTGGTGGGGTAGAGGATACGGAAAGAGAGGGAGTATTCATAAACCAATAAAAATGTTTATTGTAAGCCCTGCTGTAGGCTTAAAACTAGGGATAGTTTGCCACCCAATCCATTTAATATATTATCCTCTTTTACGTTTCATCTTTCTATATGGAGTATACAAAGAAAGAATGAATTTTAAACGAACAATTAATTATTTGAGATAACCTCATAATCCTTAAACAACTTATGGTCACAATAATTTTTAAGTTTTACAATACACTTCAGCAGGTTCATTTAAGTTTAATTAAAAACCTTCTTATTTAACGTTATATATAAAGAACACCTATTCCAACCCATTTCTGGTTCCAATCCTTAACTATTTCTATATGGTTAAAAATACTGCTTAATTTCATTTCAAAACTTTGGCACACTACCAACATTTTCAGGAGAACCTGAAATAACATCATGAAATAACCCTTCTTTTCTAACTAAAGGAGTACATTTCAAAATCCTTCTTTGCTCCTCATTTAATCCACTTCTAATTTTAACTTTCCATTTATAACCATTTCTTAAAAAGTTTAAAGCTACTTTAAAACGTTTGAATGAAAAGGCTTTGCTGGTTTTCTTAAAAGTATCAATATAGAGTAGATTGCGCAAAGACCTGCAAATATAGATCTAAGAAATGTTCTAAGTAATTCTCCAGGAGTTAATGTCTCTTTAATAAGGTGGAGTGCCCTGCTTATTATGTAAAGGGGAGTGTTTTTTACTGGCATAAAAAAGAATATATCTGGAAATGCAAAGTAATGAATCATACCATTAAAGAGAAAAAGAAGGAATAAAAGAGAGAAGGGATATATTCTTTTTACATGATTTATTATACAATCAACAGTTAAAAATGGAATAAACCATAGCGTATAATAACTGTTCCATCTGCCTAAAGCGAAAAAAGCTAGCAATGTGATCAATAAAGATTCGTTTAAGTTTTCTATAAGCCTAAAATTTCCTTTATAGAACCGAAATAGTAAAAGAATATACGCTATAATTATTAAGGAGAGAGATTGGGAAGGCGCAGTAAAGCTGGTTATTGGTACACCAAAAAACCACAAAAACTCTTCGTATTCTATAAACATTAAGAGAAGAAGTTTAATTGCTTTGTCATAGCCGTAATTTATTATAAGGGGAAAAAGTGCAAAAATTAATATTACTATAAATGGAAGTAAAAATTTAACAATTTTAGAAACTTTCTTTTCTTTAATTAAGAGAATTATATAAAATGGTAGGAAAATTAAGGGGTAAAATCTTGCTATTACGCCTATTGCTAATGCTACACCACTTAAACTCACTTTTTCTTTTATTAAAAGAAAGAAGCTTAAAACTGCAAAGAATGTTCCAATAACATCTACAACTCCGCTTGCTTCAACAACCAAAAATATATATGGATTGAAAAGCCATGAAAAAATACCGACCACAGATTTATATGAATCTTTAGTGATGAGAAAAATAATCTTGTATAACAATAAGCCAAGTAACACATCAAATATGATGAAAGGAAGCTTAATGAGGAATACTAGCATATAAGCGCTTAAGCTGGGGTTAAAGTAAAATTGACCAAGGATTTTATTTACTGGTGGATGAGAGATTGGAAGAAAAAGCCAAACTCTATAAAAAAGGTTTAAAAAATATATTGAAAAAGTGTATGGGCCTCTAAATGAAAAGTAAAATTTAGTGAATGCTATTCCATGTACCATATTTATAAAGTCTGAGCTTAATGGTGTAAATATGGCTACAATAATCTTTAGAAGTAAAGCAGCAGCTATAAGGGTGAAAATTGTTTTTGAAGTATTTTTAGCATGCAATAAATTTAATAAAGAGAAGCTCATATCCCTTCACTTTAAAAGTTTGTTTAAAAATAACTTAATGGAGTAAAACACACAAATAATCATGAAGAGAGCTCTTGCAATTGGTTCTATGACAATTTTTATTCCTAAATCATATTTAATATTTTTCATCACTTCAGAAAAGTATTCACTAAATTTCTCACTTTGGATAAAGAATATACTATTATGATAGGCGAAAGCTTCATTAAGCGTAATTAAAGTAATTATAAAAGCCATTAACAATATAGAGAGGAAATATCTAAATTTTAGTTTATCAAAAGATACGTTTATACTCATTAGCGGGATTAGAAGTAGCAAATATTGAGGAGACCAATTCAGAAATGCGAAGTAAATTAAAAAGAAACTTAATGAAGCGTCAACTATTTCTTCTCTTCTCTTTGGCATCCAATACTTATATATTAAGAATAAAGAAACTAAACCTAAGGCTACACTTAATCCAACCCTATGAGAATATTTAAAAAGAATCATGTATTCAGATGGTAAAAAAGTTAATGGAGTATAAAAGGCTAAAGATGATAAAAAGTCCATATCCAACTTACTCACTATCCAGTAATAGTAAATTATCACGCCTAAAATTGAGGAAACTATAAATAAAAATACATATAATACATGCTTTTTAATAGAGAATTTGGTTAAGAATATAAGGAAGATTGGAACGATAAGTATTGGGTAAAGCTTTAATGAAATAGCAATCGTTATAAACAATATGCTTAATATATTTTTTTCTTTAAGAAAGAAGAAAATGCTTATCAACATGAATAATATAGGGAATATATCAACAGCTCCCATCATTTCAGTTATTAATGTTACATATGGGTTTGCTAACCAAATTAATAAAGCAATCATGCTTCTTTCTTTATCGATATGATTTACTATTTTGTATATTAAATAACCGCATAAAACATCTGCTATTAAAAACGGTAGTTTTAACATAAAGACTAACACATATAAATCGAGTGTTGGAGAAAATTGAGAACCACTCAGCCAATTAGCTGCACTTAAATGAGGAACTGGAAGCTTAAACCATAAACTATATATTGAATTTAAGAAACTATAAGGAATAATCTTAATTGAGACTTTATTAAGCCATAAAAATTCTTCACTCCAAATAGAGAAACATCCCAATATTAGTTTAACCAATATAAGAATAGAGGCTATAGCTTTTAATTGAGTATTCTGAAAACCTTTTAAAGGCAATTCTGTTACTCACCAATTGGCTTAGATATAAAATTAAGCAAGGTTTTTTCTTGTTCTTTACTTTTTCTTTTAAGCTCATTATATTCGAAATATGCTTGTTGGATATACTCCTCTTTCTTAGGTATTATTAATTCTAGTTTCTCTTTCACTTCAAGAGGGTTGTTTGAATTTACCTTTATTACGCCTTTTTTGAAGACGTTTGCGATAGCTGGATTGTTGCTGCTTATTATAGGTTTACCTGCAGCTAACCCTTCTGCTATAAAGTGGGGAATCGTATATGGTTCATCAGAAATATTAGCAATAAAGTCGCATGTTAAAAGAAGACCTTTATATTTGTCTTCTGGTAAAAAATCAGTAAAATAAACGTTTTTCACATTCAATTTAGCAACTAAATCCATATATTTTCGCAGATATTTTTTCCTACCAGTAATAACAACTATGACATTTTCTAAATCTTTAACAGCTTCGATAAGAACGTCAGGGCGCTCTAAAGGATGACCTCCACATGGAGCAAGAATAAGCATGCAGTTTTTAGGGAAATGCTCTCTTATAGATAAGTCAGCATCCTTAAACCATTCTTTATCCACAAAATCGTATAACGTTAAAGTTCTTTTAGCACCAAAATTGATGAGTTTTTCAGTCCAAAAATCATTTGGTGAAGTATTTACCTCAGCTCTTCTTATAGTGATTCTCTCTAAAAATTTAATTAAATCATGTATTAATGGATATTTTATTGTTTTTTCACTCCAAATACAATGATGATCTATCACAAGCCTTTTTTTAAAAAGCTTAGTGTAAAATAGGCTAACTAAAGGTGCGAATATTGGTGGATTCTGGACTATTACAACTTCAGGCTTCTCCTTAAACAGTTTCATTAACGTTATAAAACCTTGTATTAAATACCTAAATGGAGCAAGCAATTTTACTCTAGGCAACATCACATAACTCCATAACTCTCCACTTACAAGCGACGCAATGCTTTCAATTCTTCTAGAACCTTTTGCCCAAGCAACACATAAAATCTTCATTTAAACTCCCTTTATACCTTATAAATGAAATCCATTATTTTTTTAGCCAGTATTTTCTATCACAAATTTCAACATCTTTACACTTATTACAGTTGAATTTCGAGGGAAGACATTTAAAAATTAGTATTAATGGTGTCCATAAAATATGCCAAAATGTAAGAAAGATTAATAGGAAATTTAATAAAAAATCATTATTACGTTTCTTTTTCTTCGACAATTTTATCAACTCATTTTTAAACGGATGGTGCTGTGGATGAATTATAATTAATTTTCTTTGAATAGCTATGCTATAAAGTTTTTCTAAATTTTGTTTTAAAAACTATTTTAACTACTCAATTTTACTATAGCTACTAGTCCTATTAAACGCTATGTAAAAATTAATTAATGAATGTATAAATTACATTGATATATTTCTTCAAGATTCCTCGAATTTTATTATTGTAAAGCTGTAATGGTTCCTAATAGTTGTAGGTTCTGGATAAATAATCAATGAATCAATATTGTATTTAGTGTTTACAACTTTTCTACAATTTAAGCAGATGAATTTTAGCAGCCTTTTTCAATTTTATTCTCTATTATCAACTATAAGTTTAATCAATTAATTTTTAATAAAGAATAATTGTTTTAAAAGAACAATGTTTTCTTTCAGTACACGATTTCTTAAGCTTTAATTATTCCAAATTCTTCTTCAAAAGTATAATCAAAATTTAGAAAAGCCTAAATTAAGCTTGTTAAGCAACTTATATATTCTTCATTGTTATATGCTGTGCCATAAATAGATGTAAGTAGCATTTTAATTTCTTCATTTATATTCTCGTAAAAAATAAAGATTATTAAAAATGACTTATTAAATTTGCACTTGCCTATAAAGGCTTTAAACCCATCTTAACATATTTAAATGTTTTAGTATAAGTGTATATTTACGTTGTTTATTCACAAAAAATTTTATATAATGGATTAAAAGACTAAAACTTCTGAGTTTAAATAGAATAAATTGGTGATAATTTGATTAATGATGCTAATATACTTATTGTAGCAGCTCCTTTTCCATCTCTAGGCGGAGGATGCTATAGAGCCTTATTATCAATTAAAGAGTATAAAAAGAGGGGTTTAAATCTTCTGCTTATTTTACCTTGGGGATGCATGCATGCTTTAGATTTAAATGAAAAAGTTATAAGTTTAAAAAATGAGGGTATATCTTTTATTGGATTCTCCATATTACCGCAGATTTTTCCTAGGAAACTTCCTGGAGGAAGATTTTTAACTGGAATTTTAGCGTTATCCTATCCAAAAATTGCAAAAATTGTTATTAATGAGAATTTAGCTGCAAAATCTAAATGTATTATTTCACTTCATGAATCTTTTGACGCACTAACTACAACTCTATTTGTTAGTGAGAAATTTTCTCTTAAAAAAGCAATTTTATTACAATTGCCTCCCTTTTATGTATCAACGTCTCGCATTAAAAATATTGATAAAGCACTAGATATTTGGAATAAAGTAATGGGTACAGAATATTCTTTAGCGAGTAAACTACTAAAACTCTCTAAAAAGAAAGCCTGGAAAGTTACTGAAGATATGCTTAAACATTTTGATTTAGTTTGGGCTGTTTCTAAATCTATACCTATTGAAATGGGTGAGTATTGGAGAAATAAAGTAAGAGTTATAGACCCAGGCGTATTTTTATCTCCAGAGGACATCCAATTAATTAATGCTGTAGCCAAGAAGATTAAAGAGAAAAAGGATATTGTAGTATTTAATGCTAGACCAGTTCCAGAAAAAGGTGTGGTGGAAGCCTTAATAGCATGGAAGAAAATTATTAAAAATACAAATCAAAAACTTAAGTTAATAATTACTGGCAATATTCGACCTTATGCGCTTAATAAGTTAAAAGTTTTCACTAAGAAATTAGGTATTATAGATAAGGTTGTATTCACAGGTTTTATTCCTAGAGAAAAACATTTAGAAATTGTTGCTAAAGCAAGAATGATGCTGTATCCATCTCATGTAGATTCTTTTTCTTATGCTGTGCTTGAAGCACTTTATTTAAATACTCCTGTAGTAGCTTACGATATCCCAGCACTTAAAACTTACTATGGAGGTTTAAATGGCGTTACATTAGTGAAAGAATCGGATATAGAAGCACTTGTACAGAAGTCTATAGAAGTTATAAATCAAAAAACATTTTTCTCTACTGAAAAACCAAAGTTTAAAAATTGGAATGAAATAATGAATGAAGAAATTAACTTAATAAAGAAATTGTTACAATAAATAATTATTAATTTTTAAATCCCAAATAATAACTTAATAAATTTATTAAATGCAGAAATTTCTGCTTCGCCTACTTTAGCCTTGCATTCATGGAGATTCTTTTTTTAATTCTTTTGAAGTTGGTTGTTTGCACTACTTTTTTTGTGTAGTTAGCCGAATTTACTCGGTAGAAAGCTTTATATATAAGTTTAATACATACTAATATTAGGGTGTATTAAAAATGATTGAGTTAAAAGTCAAATTAAAAGATGATGAAAATGGGCTTCATTACAAGCTGCTTTCTTTTCTTGCAAAAGATGAATTTATAAAATTGCTTAAAAATGGCTTATTGTATAAATCTACATGTGGTTGGTGTGTCAAAATCGACCGTGAAAGCCTAGCTAAGCTTCAGCAAGCAGGCTATACATTACCTCAAAAAGTTGTTGATACAATAAAAGAAATTTTCTGGTCAGCAGATTTAAAAGCTAAAGCTAAGCAATTAGGGCTTAAATGTAAAAAATGCGGTGCTAAATTAATCTTAGCCTGGAATAACGAGGAGAAAGCTGAGCTTTGCTGCTATGAATGCAAATACTATGTTATTGTTAATCACCAACTACAAATAATTCAAGAAAATTTTGTAACTTAATCTTTTTTTAAAAAAAGGAGGTGAAAAGAATGAAAAAAGAGGTTGTAAAAGCGAAAAACTGGGTTATTGACCCTGCTGCTGCACCCATTGAAGCTGAAAAAATTTTAGATCAAATTATCGATTTGGTTTCAAGGCTTTCAAGCGAAGAGATTAGAAGCTTTATCCTCAGCATCATTCAAGCTTGCATGGGCCCGGATGATTATATTAAAAGCATTAAAATAAAAGGTCAACATGATGACGGAAGCGATTACACTATTACAATTGTTCAATCCAAATAAACCTCTTTTTATTTATTTTTATAAGGAAAAAATTATTTAATATCAAAAAATAAACTTATATATCAAATTAAGGAGCAATTAAAATGTTTTTCAGCAAGATTTTAGCTGTTGGTCCAGATAAAGCGTATAGGCGTGCTGCTGTACCAAAAAAAGCAAAAAGCGTTTTATGGCAAAAAGACAATGTAAGCAAGGAATACACGGTATTCATGGTTGAAACAAAACCAGGTCGCAAATATCCTTATGTTCAAGTGCCCAAAGAGTTTTTAGGCGAATCAATTTTATGGTTAAAAGCAATAAAACCGTTAAAGGCTAATGCAGAAAAGCTTGAAGCCTGGACAGCCATCATTAATAATGAAGAGTATTTAGCAATTCCAATGAGTGATGAAGCGAAAAAAGTAAAGGGAGGGCTTATTTGGGCTCCGGAAAAAGAAATTAAAAAAATTCACGAAGCCCTCGGCGAATTCGTTTTCATTGATATGACTTTATACAAGCATGGTGAAAAAGAAAGCGTAAAAATCAGGGGCTTTACAGTCAACGATGATGCTAAGCCAGAAGTGCTTAAATGCCCCTTCTGCAAGCAAGAAAATGAATTCTGGTTCCCTTATGTTAATGCTGTGCTTAAATGCGAATGCGGCGCCCTCGTTACACTTAGCCCTAAAGGTGAAGAAGCGGAAGCTGCAACTGAAATATCCGGTGAAGAAGAACCAGAGTTTAAGGCAGTGGACATAGGCAATGGCTGGAATGCTGTTTTCATTAAAAGAAAAAGCTAAAACATTTTCAGGAATTATATAGGCATGGTTACTTAATAAGCTCCTTTCAATCCTATATTAGTCTGATTTTAACGTTTTAGCTTCCTTTGCTTCTAAATCTCACATATGCCTTTTCTTTCAATCCTATATTAGTCTGATTTTAACCCCCACAAAAATTGTTTATTTTTCGTCTATTTTTTATTTAAATTGAGGTGTTTTATATTTTTTTTGTTAAGGTTTGGTTGTGGATTATTGAAAATGGGATTTATTTATAAAGATCCACAATTTTACTCTATTTTTTTAAATTATATTAATTAACTCCGCTTTTTTGGTTCCTAAAAATTTTCTTTTTAGCACTTCAAATAAATAAATAGCTATTTTGTTTTATAAAACTTTTTAAGCAAAGTCTTTTAACGATTTATTATATTTATAAATCCGAATCCTAAACTGTTTCTTTCTCCAAATCCTGCATCTATTCCAAACTCTAATATTTTTTTCTGTTTTTCATTTAAATAACTAAACCAAAATTCCCAAATGGAGCCTATGAATTTTTGTTCCTTTCCATTGATAATAACATGACTTACTATCGGCCCTTTCAAAAACCTGAACATTTCAAAAATTCTATCAATTTCAATGCTTTTTTTATAAAATTCTTCATATTTTTTGATTAAATTTTCCTCTAATTGTTTAACGAATGCTTCAAAGCTGTACTGTGGACGCCAATAAACAAACCTTCTTTTTCTATACTCTTTAGGTATACTATATTTTTCATAATTTTTTTCTGGAATCCTTATTATAATTGGTGTAGCTGAAATTAACCTGCAATTTTTTGAATTTAACTTTAGCTTTAAAATTTTTATATGTGAAATTTTAAATTCCATTTCACCAATATGAATATGCTTATCGGTAGTAAGCTTCTCAGCCAATACTCTTATGAAATGATTGCTTGGAGATGAAATAAGCATATGTCTTTCACTTTCAGCTTCAAAATCGCCAATTGGAAAAATGTTAGAGAAACAAAAGAATTTATAGCCCTTTTTATCATGCAAAATTGAGAATGGAGTATCCTTTAACAAATTGTATATGAAACCTTGAGTTTTATGGTAGTAGTTTAAATCATAAACAAACTTTTTAGTAGGAGATAAAGAAAGCAAAATTCGCATAAAACCTCACATATTATAAAGCTGCTGTAGGCATAGGTTTTACTCTCATCATCTTAAGGTTATATCCAAGTTAATGCATAATTGATTAATAAAGTTTATCGCCACTAATATGCTGTTAACTTTTTCTTGTTAAGCCTTTAGCTAATGAAAGGATTTTGCCTATTGGTGTTAAGGTTACTAAGCGCATTTTACCTTTTTTCTCTGTTATAATTAGGCCTATTTGTTCTAAGCGAACCATTGTTCTATAAGCGTTTAATCGAGTTAAACCAGCTTTAGCAGCTATACTGCTAAGCATTTCTTTATCATTTTCAATTGCTTCTAAGAATCGCTTATCTTTATCCTTAAGCTTAACGCTTTCTAAACCATAAAGCATTATTTCCACGTTATCTCCAATTTCAACTTGTATTTTTAAGCCTGAAAGCATAGCTGCCATAAATGCTTCTATAGCCAAAAGCTTTGAGGCACCAGCAAGATTCATTATGATTTCTCGCTCTTTAGCCTCCAGCAAAGCCTCAAGCACTTTTACCACTCCATCCTCAAAAGGTTTAAGCGGAATCCTAACCTTTTTTAACGCTATTTTTAGGCTTATAGCTGAAATAAAGGATTTGAATTCATTAATTGCTTTAAAGGCTTTTTCCCCGCTTGAAAACAAAAAATAAACTTCATCACCATCAGCTAAACCATGCTTTATTAACGCGTTTAACGGCAAAACCTTCAAAGCATTTAAACCAATAAAAAAAGTCCTCAATTTTAATTACCTTGAATATTCACTAAAAAATAAACTCATAAAGACTAGTTTTTAGGGTTTAACAGATATATAATAGAATTAAAATAATGAATTCCTTCTCTTCTTCTATTATTTTATAGGCATATTAAAGCATATGCCAAGTTTATGAAGTTTAATGAATAGTTTAAAATTCAATTGTACCTTACTTTAAACCTCTTTCTTTCTAGCACTTTTTCAGTTAAAGTAAGCTTTTTAAAATTCTTTCTCCACCATTCACTCATCTTTGCTATTTTATCTCCAAGTTCAGGGAATTTCCAAGCTAAAACCGCATAAAAGAAATCAAGTGTTTTAAAATAACTGTCTAAAGTCAATTTAAATAATTCCTCATCAAATTCTTCAAGAAAAATAAGCTCTGGTTTTTCACATGCCACTTCAAGGTATGGATAAGAAAAGTGTTGATACTGAGATAGTTTATGCCATAATTCTACTAAACCTTTCTTTTCTTCCTCTTCTTCAATTCCTATTGAGTTACAAAAGCCTTCTATTAATGAACCCATAGATGAGTAAAGTTTAGGTTGAGAAAGTATTTCGGTATATAGTTTGACATGCTTTTTCTTTTCTGCAGGAGATAAACCTAAAGATCTTATAAATTCTTCAATTATCTTCCTTACCTTTTTCCTATCCACCTTATTTTTCTTCTTATCATAAACGTGTTTCTCTTGGCACTTTTCTAAAAGCCTAAATATTTCAGCCTTCAAATCTAACCTGCCTAATCTTTTAAGGATCTTTTTCTCGATTAAATCCTCTATAAGTGAGCCATAAACACATCCTTCAAATATGAATCTTAAGTCTCTCATAGCCTCAAAATACTTTCCACATAAAATTTCAAAACTTATCCATTGAGTAAGCTTAAAAGAGTTAAGCAATATTGTTCCAGAGATTGAATGGATAACAACGTCAATATTGTTTTTTTCAGGAAATAAATCAATAGAATTATTTATAAATTCAACTAATATACTCGCTTCATCACATGATGAATACGTTTTTTCTATCACTTCATATAAGCATTCCATATAACTGTTTAGCAATCGCTTTAAACCTTCAAAATTCTTTTGAGACATTATTAAACAACCCGCCTTAATGATTTATAATAATGAAATTTAATAAAAATAAATTTTTTGACACTAAAGTTTAAAATTTTCAAGTTGATATAGGAAAGAAAAGTTTATATACTTATTTCACTTTAAATGATTTTAAATGTTTTAAAATGCTTATGGTGTTGTTAATTGCCTTTTGCAAACAATTTTCAAAAAAGGCTTGAGAATGAGCTTGAAAGGCTTAAGAAAAGGCTTAAGGTTGGTTATGAGCTTAAGGTTGTTTGGTCACCTAATAATATTGGGAATTTAGCTGGAGAAGTTAAAGGTGAAACCATTTATATTTATGATGAAAGCGAGAAAGAAGCTTTAAAAACTTTAAGGCATGAATTTCTTGATTATGCTATTTCAAAGCTTATTGAACCATATAAAAATGTAACAAATAAGCTAATTATGTTAATGAATGAAGAAGCCTATAAGCATAAAGAAAAATTTATTGAGGCATTAGTTGAATTAATTTAGCCTTTTCTTATCAATATTCTTTGGCTTGGTAATGTGGCTATGAATTGCCATCCTTCATTTAAGTATTTTTCAAGTTCATTTTCATATATTATTCTTTGTGGGTTATGTTTTCCTTCTCTAAGCTTTTTAAGTTCATTTTCATAAAGCTCAAGCTCTTCATCTTTAGTTAATTCTCTTCCTAACTCTTTTTCTTTAGCTATTTTAACTTCAAGCAAATCTATTCCAAGAAGGCTTTTAGCCATGCTTTTTAAAGCTTCAATTTTAGCTTCTTTAACTATATTTGATTCCTCTAAAGGCTTAATTAAAGTTGTTAAAAATGGTTCGCAAGCCTTATAGGCGTTTCGCATATCCTCAATCATATCGGGTGGCAATACGCCTTTATTTGTTGAATATCTTGCTTCTATATCGCCTTTATGTCCCATTAAAAATTGTAGGTAAGGGTGGCTAATTTTGCCTTTTGATTCTGCAATAATCATGTTTGTATCGAAATATGCTCTAAGCACATAAGGTCTCCAATTAAATCCAGCTTTTAAAATTGCTTCTTTAATATCTCTAGTCACTAATGTTGTTCTAAGAAAATTGTTTTTCTTTAATCCTCTTGGATCAAAACCTAATAATGGTGTATCTTTGCCAAGTTTTTCACCTTGATCAACCCTTTTAGCCAAATAATCCTTAATATAAGTTATTGTTTGTTCAGGAACAAATGTAAAATATTGATGTCTAGCCTTACTAAGATTTTTCCTAACAATAAGCATTGTAGGCAATTTAGTAAATTCTATTCCATCCTCTTTAATTTCAGCCTCAATAAAATCTCCAAGCCTTAAACCATCCATACCATTATAGTTTCCTAATGTTTCAGGTCTAAGCCCGCTAAAAGCCATTAAAGCTATTGATACTCTAGCTCTAGGCGTAGCCATCCTAATTATTTTTTCAAGCTCCTCCTTATTTGGAACCCTTTCCCTAGCAATCATAGGAGTATCATATTCACCAGCTATATTAACCTTAAGCTTAACATTCAAGCCGTTATAGCTTAACCAAGAATGAAGAACCTTTTTAAATCTAGCTATATAACTGCCAGCTTTACCTTCCCTTTCAAGCCTTCTAACAAAATCCATAAAATTATCCCTAAAAACTTTAGTTTTAGCAGCCTTAATAATATCCTTAGGATTCGTTTTATTCAATTCACAATAAAGCCCCAAAGTCCTTAAATAAACACTAGCCGTAATAATTGATTTAGCAGCTAAATTATCAAACCAACGCTTAACATCCATATCCCTAAGCAAAAAACCATACTTAGCCTTCAAAACCCATCAAAAAGAAAAATAGGCTTAAAGTTATATTTAAATGTTTCGGTATTCACTTAAAAAATTTGGCGGGCCCGACGGGATTCGAACCCGCGACCTACGGGTTAAGAGCTTCAGCCATTTTAAAGTCCGCCGCTCTACCTGGCTGAGCTACGGGCCCACAATCAATTATTAAAAACATTAAATAAAATATCTTTATAAGGATTTTCTTTAAAGGGGTTTAAAGCAGCAATGTTAAAGTTTATTGGGTTAGGGCTTTATGATGAAAAAGGTTTATCTATTTTAGGGTTAGAGGAAGCTAAAAATTCAGATGTTGTTTTTGCTGAGTTTTACACAAGCTTTATGCCAGGTTTATCTTTAAATAGATTAGAGAATCTTATTGGGAAGCCTATTCAAATTTTATCAAGGAAGGATGTTGAAGAAAAAGGTGAAGAAATTATTTTAAAGGTTGCTAAAGAAAAGGATGTGGCTTTTCTCACGCCTGGAGATCCAATGAATGCTACAACCCATATAGCGCTTAGAATTAAAGCTGAAAAAATGGGTATTAAAACAAAATTGATTCATGCGGCTTCTATATTTTCTGCAATAGCTGGAGCTACAGGTCTTCAAAGCTATAAATTTGGTAGGTCTGTGTCTATTCCTATTGCTAATAAATTTCCTATTTCTGAAACCCCATATAATGTTATAAAAATTAATAAAAACCTTGGATTGCATACATTGGTTCTTTTAGATTTAGATGTTGAAGCTGGAGTTTATTTAACTGTTCCTGAAGCTTTAAAACAATTATTAATTGTGGAAGAATATAGAAAAGAAAATGTAGTTAATTTAGATAGTTTCATTATTGTAGCTGCTAGATTGGGAGGTGCAACAATGGAGGTAAAAAGCCTTTTAATTAAGGATGCTTTAAATCAAGATTTTGGTAAACCGCCTTTTTCAATTGTTTTTCCAGGAAAACTTCATTTTATGGAGGCTGAAGCTCTTCAAGTTTTAACTGGCGCTAAAAAAGAGTTTTTAAAGGGGAATCTTTAATGAAAAAATGTAAGGATAAGGCTGAAGCATACATAAAAAAAATTGAATCTGTATTTATTAAAGTTAAATTTAAGGATTCGCGAAAAGAGGTGAATGAAATATTTGATTATGCAAAAAGATATTGGTTGGATGCTAAATATTTTTTTAATGAAAAAGATTTTGCTTCAGCTCTTGCATGCATTTCATATGCTGAAGGAATTTTAGATGCATTAAGGCTTTTAAATTTAATAGAGTTTAATTGGGAGTAAAAAAGAGTGGGTAAAAAAGTTTTAGCTTCAGGAACATTTGATTTACTTCATTATGGTCATTTAAAGTTTCTTGAGGAAGCTAAAAAAGCTGGTGGAGAAGGAGCTGAATTAATAGTTTTAATTGCTAGAGATAAAACTGTAGAAAAAAGAAAGGGGAAAAAACCTGTTATTCCTGAAGATCAAAGAAGAGCTTTAATTGAAGCGCTTAAACCTGTTGATTTAGCTATTTTAGGTTATGAAGAATTAAGTTTTGAAAAGGTTCTTGAAAAAATAAAGCCTGATATAGTTGCGGTTGGTTACGATCAAGAAGATGTTTATGAAGCTGTAAAAAAAATAGTTGAAGAAAAAAAATTAAATATTGAAATTGTTAAAATTGGACGTTTCGGTTTAGAAGATTTAAATAGCTCCAGTAAAATTAAAAGAAAAGTTATTAATGAGTGGGGAAAACAATAAAGGAAAGTTTATCACCATCCTTTAACTTTAAGGTTTCCCTTAAATTTACTGGAGCAATTATTTCTAAAACATCATCTCCATAATGGCTTCTTAAAGCTGAAATAACTGCGCCTTCAATTTTATTTTCTAATAATGCTTTATAACAATTTACTGATCCAAAACTTCTTTTACCATTAGAAAAACCTTCAATAACTATGCTTGGATAACATTTAAGCAAAAAAACTTTTTTTAAATAGCATTCTTCAATTTTCACATTTAAGGTTCCTGGATAAGGATTAAACCCAAGCTTCTCTATAAATTGTTTTTTATAACCAGGTTGAGAAATATAATAGGCGCCTTCACCTAAACCTGTAAAAACTTTTCCTTCAAGTTTTATTTCGCTTGGTTGAATTTTTAAGGTTTTTTCCAGCAAAGCTTGAATTAAAGCTAATTCTTTATAACCTTTAATTGTAACTTTAACAGCTTCTCCTTTAGAAATTTTAATTGTTTCTACTAAACCAAGTTTTTTTAATTCTTTTAAATGTCTAGAGAAAGTTTGCTGCGGTATATTAAATTTTTTTATTAAAAAGCTTGAAGGAACCTCTTGTTTATTTACTTCAATTAAAGCTTCAGCTATTTTCAATAATGTAAAAAATAAATAAGGTTTTAACATTGCTTCAACTTCAACTCCTGCTTTTTTCTTGAAGCTTCCTCATGAGCTAACTTTAAGGGTTCTGGAAAACCTTTAGGAGAACAATGCTTAACAATTTTTACAGCATCTTCAAGAGATATTTTGTTTCCAACGCTAACATAAACTTTCTTTTTTTCATTAAATTTTAAAACATAACCTATTAATTCATCATTAATATTAATTAAAAAGTTTTCTTTTTCTATTCCATATAAACGATTTTTCGCTACACCTATTGTAGGTTTATTTAAAATAAAGCCTAAATGGCATGCTAAACCAAACTTTCTTGGATGAGCTAAACCATGCCCATTAACAATTATAACATCTGGATTTAAAGATAAAGCTTTTAAAGCTTTAAGCATCACAGGCAACTCTCTAAAAGCAAGAAAACCTGGAATATATGGAACATTTACTTTAAATATTGAAAAACCTTTTTCTAAAGGTTTAAGTGTAAAATAATCTATTGCAACAGCTGCTCCAATTCCCAAATCTTTTATATAGGCTGCATCAACTCCAGCTATAACTTCAAGTTTTTTAAACTCACTTTTTATAGAAATAAATTTAGCAAGGTTTTCTTGAATTTTTAAAGCTTTTTCTAAAGAAAACATTTTTAAATTTTAAGAAAATTTTATTGGTTTCTTTAATTTGCTTAAAAGAATTACTCTGCTTTCTTTTGATTCATCAATTATGTTATATGAGGTTTTTTCAGCAAGTTTTTCTGAAAAAGCTTTTACCTCTTCATAACTGGGCATATTTTCAAATTTAAGCCTTAACCTTGAATATCCAACAAACATGTAGGCTTTAGGCTCTATATAGGTTGGCGACGCCTTCTCTATTAACTTAGCATAACCATCTAAATCCTCCATATTTTCTCCTTTAACAAGCGTTAAACGAATTACAGTTGGGCATTTAAAACTTGAAAGCAACTCTAAACTTTCATTAATTTTATCCCAAAAATTAATGTTAACTGGCTTGCAAAGATTCATAAAAACTTTTTTATTTGGAGCATAAATTGATAAGTAAAGCTGGGTAGGCTCTTCTGAAAGATTTTTTAAAACTTCAGGTTTAGTACCATTAGTCACTAAAAAAGTTGTAAAGTTTTTTTTATGAAATTCTTGAATAAGCTCGCTTAATTTAGGATAAAGCGTTGGTTCTCCATCTAAACTTATAGCAGCATGCTTAGGGTTTAAAGCTTCAAAATATTTTTTTCCATCTATTTTACCTTTTTTAACTTGATCTTTATATCCGCTTAAAATTCTTTTTTGCGCTTTTATACATTCCTCAACAATTTCTTCAGGGTTGCTCCATTTTTGAATTAAAAAGTTTAAGGGAGGCTTTAAATCTTCATTAGGATGAATTCTCCAGCAAAACTTGCATTGCATATTACAAATTAAGCTAGGTGTCATTTGGATGCATCTATGACTTTGAATTCCATAAAACTTTTGTTTATAGCAATATCTATTTTGAGTTAAACTTTGGTGAAGCCAACGGCATTTTTTAACAGCTGAATGCTCATTAATTAATTGATATTTTTGTTTTTTAAATAAGGTAATTAATGAACATTGGTTATAACTTAATTGCATAAATGCTCAACTTAAAATAGCTTAAGCAAATGGAATTGTTTCCTCTTTAATACCATCTTTAGTGATTATTAATAAATCTATACCATTTCCGCTTCCAGCATCTCTTGAAACAGCTGCTTTTACAGCTTTTTTAACTAATTCTTTAGCTTCTTCAACAGTTAAATTTTCTTTATATTCAGCTTCAAGAATTCCAATAGCTAATTCAGCTCCGGTTCCAACAGAAGCATATTTATCTTCAATTACTGAACCTAACGGGTCAAGAGCGAAAAGTTTAGGGCCATTTTCATCTATTCCACCAATAATAATTTGAGTAATATAAGGGTAAAGCCTATTTTGAAAAAGAAGGTTTCCTATAAGCTTTGCTGCAGCTCTAACAGAAATAGGAATATTTGCTTCTAAAGAATAAAGGTTTAAGTAAGCTGCTGCTTCTTTAACCAAGATTTGCATGTCTCCAACTAAACCTGCGCAAGCAGCACCAATTCTATCAGTAATCTTAAACACTTTTTTGCTAGTTTTACTCATAACAAAATAACCATAAGAAAATCTTTTTTCTGAAGCTAACACTACTCCATCAGTGCATACTACTCCTACAGTGGTTGCTCCAGGGATATAAGGAATCATTTGAGACATAATTTAAACACCTCAACTTTAAACAACTTAATTTTTCTTAAAGTTTAAATTTAACTAAGCTTGAATTATATTTTCTAAAAGTTAAATGTTTCGATTTTAAAAAATGCATCCTTTAAAAAATATTTTAAATAAGCTTTTTTGGAATGAAAAAGAAAATCCTGAAGACTATAAAATTATTTATATTCATAGGGGAGCTCCAGGAAATCTTAAAAGTTTAAATGCTTCATGCATAACTAAAATTGGTAAATCTTGGTTTTCTTTTAAAGATAATGAAGAAGAAAAAATTATTCCCTTTCATAGAGTAACTTTAATTGTTAATTTAAAAACTGGAGAATATTTATGGCGGAAAAACCTTAAATAGTTAATCCTATTCCTTTAACAGAGATTTTTCCCGGTGTCCCCAAATCTCCTTGAAGATTAAATTTAACTCCTGCAATTAACTCTGTAATCTTTAGGTTTGTTAAGGTATGAAGAGTGATTTTGGAAACAGTAACTTCTGAAAAACCATTTGCCACCGCTAAATATGGAATTATAATATCGCCCATATGCTTATCTAAAGCAGCTTTAGAATTTATTTCTTCAATTAAGGTTTCTGCTGCTTCTTTACCAACTTGCTCTGCAGGTTTCCCTTTTTCTCCAATTGAATCAGCCCCTAAAATTGCTCCAGAATTTGATTTTGCGCATAAAGTTATTCCGCTGCCTGGTCCTAAATGAAAATCTTTTTCAGGTTGATACCATTCCAAATCTATTTTAATGTTTTTAAACCCTTCATTTTTAAGTTTTTCCTCAGCTGATTTAGCTTGTCTTTCAGCAACATGCTTAGGTAATTTTACGCAATGGCTAAGCCCATAAACCTCTTTTATTTCCCCTCTATCTATTAAAGTTAAGCTTTTAAGCTGCTTTACAGGTTCAATAATCATTATGATTTTTCCACCACCTTTAGGATAATGTCCTCTTTTCTCTACTGTTAAATATGCATTATAACCCATTAACTTTAAAATTGGAAGTGTTACAAACCTAATGTAATCTATTGTTGGCGACCATTTAACATCTGTTCCACCAGTAACTGTTATTTTCATTTTACCTGAAGAAAAAGCAGCTGTAGGCATTAAAGCTTGTAAAACCAAAGATATGCTTCCAGCTGTTCCAACATCAAAATGGAATTCTCCGCTTTCTCTTGAGGAAGGTTTAAAAATAAGCTCTTTAGAGCCTTCCTTTAAACCTTCAACATAAGCTTTAGAAATTGCTGCAACAGCTTTAACACCAGCTATATGCTGAGCTTTAAGCCCTGGTGGAGATCTTTTACCTCTTACATTAACTATTTTAATTTCTTTATTTAATAATGCTGCTAAAGCAACGCTGGTTCTAACTATTTGTCCACCTCCCTCTAAAAAATCTCCATTAATAATTATCATAGGCTTTTCCCTTTTTCTTTACCCTTTAAAATATGAAGATTAAATATTTATTAAACATTTAAAAAAGAATATTGAGTTTAATGCATGTTTAACATTTAAAGAGGCAAAAATATTGAGAAAAAATAATCTTACTGGAGTTTTCATTGGACGTTTTCAACCCTTTCATTTAGGGCATTTAGAAGCTGTAAAATATGCTTTAACAAAAGTTAATCAATTAATTATTGTTATTGGAAGCGCTCAATATAGCCATACTTTAACTAATCCTTTTACAGCTGGAGAAAGATTAATAATGATTAAGCTAGCTTTAAATGAAGCTGGAATAAACTGTAATAAATACTTTATTATACCAGTTGAAGATGTAAATGTTCATTCAATTTGGGTTGCGCATTTAAAATCTAGGCTTCCACCCTTTAATGTTGCTTTTTCTAATGAACCTGTTACATCCAGATTACTTAAAGAAGAAGGTATAAAAGTTGAAAAAATACCTTTTTTCAACAGAACTTTATATTCAGCTACAGAAATTAGAAAAAGAATTTTAAAGGGAGAAAATTGGATAGAGCTTGTTCCAAAATCTGTTGCACAATTTATAAAGGAAATTAAAGGGGATGAACGCATTATAGAATTGAGTAAAAGCGATAAAATTTAAATTAATTATGCTTTTTTTAAAGTTATTTTATCGCCAAAATTAATTTTTAAAGTTTTAGCAGCATTACCTAAGTTTACAGCTAATTCTAAAAAACCATGGCTTCCAATTAAAGCTAAAATTTTACCTTTTTCAACATCAACATAGCTTTTACCAAATTTAATTTTGTATATTTTATTTTTAACTTTTAGATTTATCCAATCTCCTAAAGAAATATTTATCATTTTTAAATGGGAAGCTGTTGCATTAGTTATTATGTTTCCAAAAGAAAGAATCTATATAAAGTATTTCGCATAAAATCTTATTTTTTTCAACTTTAGCTTCAATAAATGAGGGAACTTCATATTCAGTTATTTGCTCACCAAACTCTTTAGGTGAAACCCCAAGAGATAAATATGCTGCTACCGGTGCAAATATATCTCTTCCATGAAAAGTTGATGAAACCTCCTTTCTAAAATATTTAGGATTTAAAATTTGATATACAGCTTTTATATTTTTTTCTTTTGCTGCTAACATTAACACACCGTTATCTGGACCTATAAAAAAGTCTCCTCCAGCATCAACTAAAAGAGCTTTTCGTTCGCTTCCAACTCCAGGATCAACAACCGCTACATATATTGTTTTTTTAGGAAAAAACTTAGCTGCTAAATACAATATGAAAGCCCCTGCTTTAACATTAAATTTCTCAACTTCATGAGTTATATCAACTATTTTAGCATTTTCATTTATAGATAAAATAACGCCTTTCATTTGTGAAACATAAGGATCCCTTAAACCAAAATCAGTTAATAAAGCAATTATGCTCAAATTTTCATAAACCCCTTTCCTTTTAATAACGAAAAATTAATTAGGAAGGGGAAAATTAAGTTAAAAACTTGAAGGTGAAAAAATTTGGAGAATGATGAACCTGAATTAATAATGCTTCCTGGACCAACCAATGTTCCGCAAAGAGTAATGAATGCTATGATAAAACCTATAATTAATCATCGTGGACCAAAATTTAGAGAATTCTATAAGGAATTAACTGAAAACTTAAAGTATGTTTTTCAAACAAGCAATGATGTTTTTCCTTTATCCTGCTCTGGAACAGGCGGAGTGGAATGCGCAATTTCAAATATTGTAGCTAAAGGAGATAAAGTAATTGTTCCTGTTAATGGAGTTTTTAGCGAAAGTCTAGCGCAAACAGTTGAGGCTTTTGGAGGAGAAGCAATAAAAATTCCTGTGGAATGGGGTGATGCTGTAACCCCTAAGCAAATAAAGGAAGCTTTAGAAGTTGGAAACGTTAAAGCAATAGCTGTTGTTTGGAATGAAACCTCAACTGGTGTAACCACAAGATGCTTAAAGGAAATTGGGGAAATCTGCCGAGAGCATGATTGCCTTTATATTGTAGATGCTATCTCCATTTTAGGAGGAGATCATTTACCTGTTGATGAATGGGGAATCGATATTTGCATAGCTGGAAGTCAAAAATGCTTAATGACACCTCCAGGGTTAGCAGCAATTTCAATAAGTGAAAAAGCTTGGAAAGTTATTGAAAAAACTAAAGGTACAAAATTTTACTTTGATTTAATTAAATATAGAGAATTTGCTAAAAAGTTTGAAACTCCTTATACGCCAGCGTTACCTTTATTCTTCGCTTTGGGAGAAGCGCTTAAAATGATTAGGGAGGAGGGGCTTGAAGCCAGATTTAAACGGCATGAATCCTGCGCTAAAGCTTTTTATAATGCTTTAGAAAAAATGAATTTAACGCTTTATGCTAAAAAACCTGTTAGATCAAATGTTGTTATAGTCATTAATAATCCGCCTGGAATAACAGATGAACAAATTCGATCAAAGCTTTTAAAAGAGCATAAGGTTGTTGTTGCTGGAGGACTGGGTAAACTTAAGGGAACAATGTTTCGAATAGGTGTAATGGGAACCGTAAATGCTTATCATGTTATTAGAACAATATTAGCTTTAGAGCAAACATTAAAGGAATTGAATTTTGAATTTAAATTTGGAGAAGGTTTACAAGCTGCTAAAGAAACATTAGCTAAAGAAAAACTTCTTTAAAAATAAATTTAAATTTTTTAAATTAATTTATTCTTTAAATAATGAAGATTTTAGCTTTTGCTGATATTCATGGAAGTTTAGAGGCAGCTGAAAAAATAGCGAAGTTAACTTTAAATAGTGAAGCAAATGCAGTTTTAATAGCTGGAGATATAGCTGTTAACGATTTAAATTTAGCTGAAAAAATTTTAAAAAAAATAGGTTCATCCTTTAATAAACCAGTGTTTTTTGTTCCAGGAAACATGGATTCCAGCTCTCTAGCTTTTTTTAAAAGCGATAAAATTAAATGCATTCATGGATCTTGCGAAACAATTGAAAATTTTTCAATTATTGGTGTTGGAGGCGCCACCTCATTTCTTTCTACACCTTTTGAACTTACAGAAAAAGAAATAGAAATAAAGCTGAATGAAGCTTTTAAAGCTTATAAGCAAGGAAATCTTATTTTGCTTTCTCATGCTCCACCAAAAAATACTAAATTAGATAAGGTTGGAGTAAACTTGCATGTAGGAAGCATTGCAATTAGAAGATTTATAGAAGATAAAAAGCCGGTTTTAGCGGTTTCAGGGCATATTCATGAAGCTAGAGGCTTAGATAAAATAGGGGAAACCATTATAGTTAATCCTGGACCAGCTTTTCAAGGATACTATGCTAATATAGAGATTTCTGAAACAAAAAAAATTAAGCTTGATTTATTAAGTTTTTAATAAGCAATTAAATAGGTTAAATAATTATGAATATCAAGAGGGAAAATAAATGAATGAACAAATTGAAGTTAAAAAAGGAGATTTCGCTTTAATAAATTATGTATGCAAAGTTGAAGAAAGCGGAGAAATAGTGGATACTACTATAGAGGAGGTTGCTAAAAAAACAGGGCTTTATAAGGAAGGCAGTAAATACGAACCTTTATTCATTATTGTTGGTGAAGGATGGGTTCCTAAAGGTTTAGATGAAGGTTTAATAGGTTTAACTATTGGAAAACCAACGGTAATTAAGGTTCCACCTGAAAAAGGTTATGGAGAAAGAGATCCATCCAAAATAAAGCTTATACCGCTTAGAAAATTTAAAAAAGAAGGGGTAAATCCAACTCCAGGAATGCGCATTGAAATTGATAATAAACCAGCTTTAATAAGGGCTGTAGGCGCTGGAAGAGTTCAAGTGGATTTTAATCATCCTTTATCTGGAAGAACACTTATTTATGAGGTTTCTATAGAAAAAATCCTTAAAGAAGATGTTGAAAAAGTTAAAGCTTTAATTAATAGGCATATACCGGACATAAGCGGAGAAAAATTTAAAGTAACTTTTGCAGAAAACTCTGTAGAAATTGAAGTTCCTGAAGAAGCTTTTTTTACAGATGGACTTCAACTTGCTAAAAGAGCTATTGCATTTGATATATTAAAGTATTTTAATCAAATTAAAAATGTTAGATTTATTGAGCGGTATGAAAGGAAAGGCGTTGAAGGCGAACAAAAGCAAGAGGAAACCCCAAAGGACAAGTAACTTTTTTATTGATTAACTCAATTATTTTGCATTTATCTCCATTTCGCAATCCTAAAGGAACACATTTAACATAATTTTTGCATAAAATATTTTTGCATTCAATTGGATGAAAATCCATTATTGCTTCTAAAATAGCTTCTTTAGAGTGAATGCAAGCTTTAACATTTGCCTCTTCAACCTCAACCAATTTTCCACCATTAAAATGTATTTTGCAGTCTTCTATACTTTTTTTTAAAACTTTTTTTATAATATAAAGTCTTCCTGCTTCTAAACCCTCCATGCAAACCTTATAATATTTACATTTAAAACATAAGGTTAAAGGTTGATTAAAAAGAAAAATATAACCTGGCTTAGCTTGATTCCTTCCAATAATTGTTATTTTACCCATATTTAATCCTCGAAACATTTTTAAGGAAGAACCACATTTATAATTTTGAAAGCCATTTTTTAAATTTTAACCTTTTCCTATTTTGCAGTTTTTAAGGAGCAAAAACAAAAATGGAGAAAAACCCAATTAATTCACTTCAAAATATTTTAAAAGGAACAACAACTATAGGCGTGGTTTGTAAAGATGGTGTAATACTAGCTACGGATACTAGAGCTACAATGGGTTATTTTATAGCCCATAAAAAAGCTAAAAAAGTTTATAAAATAGATGATCATATAGCTATGACTATTGCTGGAGCTGTTGCCGATGCTCAAACAGTTGTTGAAATATTGAAAGTTAATTCAAAGCTTTATAAATATGAAAGGGGAGAACCTATGCCTGTTAATGCTGCAGCTAGGCTTGCTGCAAATATACTTTTTTCCTCAAGGTACCTTCCTTTAATGCTTCAAGCTATTATAGGTGGAATAAGCGATGGTAAACCTCAACTTTTCGCTTTAGATCCTCTTGGAAGCTTAACTGAAGAAAAATGTGTTTCAACAGGTTCAGGTTCACCAGTAGCCTATGGAGTTTTAGAAGCTGAATTTAAAGAAAATATGAGTGTTAAAGAAGCTCTTCCAATAGTTTTAAAAGCTATTAAATCTGCTATGAAGAGGGATGCTGCAAGCGGAGACAGCTTTGATGTCGCATTAATAACTTTCCATGATGGTTATAAAGAGCTTAATGAAAAAGAAAAGGAAGAATTAATGAAAAACTAAATGTAAAAATTTATTATTTGTTTCAAATTTAACCTTTCAAAATAACTTTTAAAGAAGGTTTCAAATTGCGCAATCAAAATAGTAATGGATATGCTAAAGTTAGAGAATGCATAATAGATTGTTTACCAAAAGAGGCTGAAGTAACTAGGGTAGAGTTTGAAGGTTCAAAACTTGCTGTATATGTTAAAAATGCAGCTATGCTTTTGGAGCAAAACTATATAATATCCGATATAGTTGCGCGTCTTCATAAAAGAGTTGTAATTAGATCTGATCCATCAATAAGGGTTCCTAAAGAACAAGCTGAAAAAATTATAGAAAACCTTGTACCTAAAGAGGCTGAAGTAACCTCTATAGTTTTCGATTCAAACTTAGGAGAAGTGATAATTGAAGCTAAAAAACCTGGTTTAGTAATAGGGAAAGAAGGATCGGTGCTTCAGGAAATTATAAGGAATACGGCTTGGAGACCAAAAGTTATTAGAGCTCCATTATTACATTCAAAAATTATAGCTTCAACAAGGCATATTCTTTATTCTGAAAGCGAAGAAAGAGTTAGAATTCTAAGAAATGTAGGAGAAAGAATTTTTAGACCAACCTTAACAAAGCAAGGAAGCGTTAGAATAACTTTTTTGGGAGGATTTAAAGAGGTTGGTAGATCAGCAATTTTAGTTGAAACAGAAGAAAGCTGCATTCTTTTAGATTGCGGAATAAAACCAAGCGATCAAGATTCAATGCCTTACCCAAGATTTGATGTAGAACAATTCAATTTGGAAAGGTTAGATGCAGTTGTAATTACGCATGCTCATGTAGATCATTGCGCTATGGTTCCCTTCCTTTTTAAATATGATTATGATGGCCCAGTTTATTGTTCTGAACCAACAGCTTCCCTAATGCCTCTTTTACAGTTGGATTATTTAGATGTAGCCAGTAAAGAAGGTTCTTATGCACCTTACGATCAAAAAGATGTTAGGGAAGAAGTTCTTCATATAATTCCATTAAAATATGGTGTAGTAAATGATGTGGCTCCAGGAGTAAAGTTAACTTTATATGATGCTGGGCATATTTTAGGTTCATCAATTGTTCATCTTCATATAGGTGAAGGATTTCACAATATAGTTTATACTGGAGATTTTAAATTTGGTAAAACAACTCTTTTAGAGCCGGCTACATCAAGTTTTCCAAGAGTTGAAACTTTAATAATTGAAAGTACATATGGTGCTCCTGAAGATGTTATGCCTGAAAGAAGCGTTGTTGAAGCAAATTTAATTGAAACATTAAATGAAGTGTTAAAAAATGGGGGAAAAGCTTTAATACCTGTTCCAGCTGTAGGAAGAGCTCAAGAAATAATGATTGTTTTAGATAATTATATGAAGAATAAAAAGTTGATTGAAGCTCCAATATATATAGAAGGAATGATTTCAGAAGCTACAGCCATTCATACTGTTTATCCAGAGTATTTAGCTCACTCTATTAGAGATCAAATTCTCCATAAAAATATAAATCCTTTTCAATCAGAATATTTCACAATAGTTAATCATCCAAGCGAAAGAGAAGAAATAATTAAAGGTGGACCATCAATTATAATGGCTACTTCAGGTATGCTTGAAGGGGGTCCAGCTATAGAATACTTTAAGCATTTAGCACCTGAAGAAAAAAACGCTATAATATTTGTAAGCTATCAAATAGAGGGTACATTAGGGAATAAAATAAAAAATGGATTAAAAGAAGTTTCTTTAATAGGCGCTGGCGGAAAAATGGAGTTAGTTAAAGTTAAAGCTAGAGTAGAATTTATTGAAGGTTTTTCAGGCCATTCAGATAGAAATCAACTTTTAAATTTCTTAAGTAAAATAAAACCTAAACCAACTAAAATAATAGTTGGTCATGGAGAAAGAAAAAAATGCGAAAGTTTAGTTGCAGCCATAAATAAAAAGCTAGGTAAAGCAATTGCTCCTGAAGTTTTAGAAACAATAAGATTAAGATGAAAACAGAAATTTTAGAAAGTTTTATTAGCTTAACTTTATTTAATTTATTAAATAAAGAGCTTTAATAGATTTTATTTCATTTTTATATATGAGGGAAAATGATGCAAGCTCAATCAACCTATATGAAAACTACAATTTATATTAAAGCTGTTCCTTTACGCTATTTATCAGATGTTGAAAAAATAAAAAAAGAATTAAAAAATGGCAATATTGTTCTTATAGTGAAAATAACTCCTTTAGCTAAAAAAAGTATTGAAGCTGTTAAAGAAGCTGTAATGCAACTTAAAGAATATGTAAATAAAGAAGGCGGCGATATAGCTAGGCTTGGTGAAGAAAGAATTATCATAACGCCTCCAAAAGTGAAAATATGGCGAGAAAAAAGTTAATTAAGCTAGGAAATAAGCTTCCAAATTTCATCTCCAACATAATGAAGATTTTTAATGCATTTCCCCTTTGCCATTTGCTGAATTTCCTCAGAATTAATTAATGCTAATCCAATAGCAATAGCCTTTCCATATTTTTCATCAACCACTAAAACAAGAGAATCCTTTTTAAAATTATTTTCAATTTTTCTTATACCAGGTGCCATAATATCAGCTCCATTGCAAATATGGGGAATAGCCCCCATATCTACAATAACTTTAGGTAACCGCATTAAAACTTCAGAAAAAACCAAAGTTGGATACAATTCTTCATTTATAGCAAATATTAAAGGTTTATTCTCAATAAAAAATATTTTTTTACCCTCTTTAATTTTTAAAACTTCAACTTTAGCTTTTCCTTTAAAAAAATCTTCAGGCAAACAATATTTGCTTAAAATATTTTTTAATAAAAGTTTTGATTCCTTGCTTTTTAAAAAGCTTTTGTAAACCATATAAATTTTATAAGCTACAATAAGCTTTAAATTAATCGTTTAAACTTTAAAAGCTAGAAAACTATTTAAAATGAGGAGCTGAAAAATGTCTGAAATAGCATTAAATATTTTTAAAGAAAATATTGGAAAAGTAGTTTTAGTTGAGCTTAAAGGAGGAAGAAGCGTAAGAGGAAAACTTTATAGTTTTGATCAACATATGAATCTTGTTTTAGAAGATGCTGAAGATATAACTGGGGAAAACCCAAAAAAAATAGGCACCGTAATAATTAGGGGAGATAACGTAATTTTGGTTTCTCCACCACCAAAAAAACCTGAAGAAACCCAAATCAAAAAATAATAAATAAAAAACAAAAACAATAGTAATTATTAAGGCAGTATATTTAATTTTTAATTAAGAAGAAGGAGAGAAAAAATATATGAAAGGAACACCATCCTTTGGTAAAAGAGGACATTTAAAAACCCATATACGCTGCAGAAGATGCGGAAGACATTCATATCATATTAGAAAAAAAAGATGCGCAGCATGCGGTTTTGGAGAAACCAAAAAGATTAGAAAATATTCTTGGCAAAACAAAAAAGTTAATAAAGTTAGAATTGTTTAAGCAACTTAAAATATTTAAATTTTAATTAAATGAAAAATAATTAAATTAATTTGGGGGCCGGTCGTCTAGCTTGGTTAGGACATCTGCCTGACAAAAATTCAGGAAGCGCAGAAACGAGAAACGCTGCAAGGTCCCCGGTTCAAGTCCGGGCCGGCCCACCATAATTTGGGTTTAATCCCTCTCTTTTTTCATATTCTTTAAAGATTTCTTTACATAATAAAGCTAACTAAATTAAGAGATAGGGTTTAATTACTAAATGGTAAAGCTATAGTAAAGCTTTATTGGCTGGAGATGCTTAAAAAGCTTAAACATAAACCTTTATTAAAAATTCATCTATAAGTAATTCGCACCTTTCTAAAATTAAAGCTTCCCTTAGAATGCTTCAGCAAAAGCTTAACTGCAAGCATCTTTAACAACTCAATATTAACAATCATGAAAAAATTTTGAATAAATTATGCTTTATGGTTTAATTAATGTTTCTCTTAATTTTTCCTTATGGATTGAGACAATAGTTAAGCATAAGTTGAGGATGCTTCAACCACTTATTAAACTATTTAAAGCTGATGTTATAAAATTAGGTGTTCCACTAATATATTACATGGAGCTGCCAGAAGGATGATTTACGATGCGGAATTTGTGGAGCTTCCAAGATTAGAAAAAAGATTTTTAAAGAAGCTAAAGCATGCCTGATTTAACTAACTATGTGTTTTATTAATGGAACAACTTTATTTCTGAAATTTTTAAATTGTTTTACAGTAATAAATAAGATTATAAGTGCTATTGATTCGATAAATATAGTAAACAATAATAAGTAGTTAGTGAGATTTTGATAAAGATAACCATAAATTATTGTTCCACTCATCCAAGCTATTCCATAAAACGCACCAAAAATACCATAACCATATGCTCTTCCTTCTGATGGTAATATATCGGCTATTGCTGCACGTGCTGTACTTTCATATATTCCCATTACGATACCCCAGAAAATGCTTGCAAATAATGCTGAAACGAAACTGTTTATAAAGATCATTGGGACCACCAACGTCGCAAATACTGGTGTTAAAAGCAACGATGCTAACCCAATTTTATCATATATCAATCCAACTGGAAAAGCAAGAAGACCATCAATCAACATGGCTATTAGGTACATTGTAGGTATCAAATAATCTGGTAGTATATTTTCTGCTCTAAAAATATATGATATATTAATCCAATGCATGAAACCAAACGCTACCATTGACATAGAAATTGTATAAAGCCAGAAAGCATTATTAAGAACCGCCTTACTCTTTGAAAGTGAAACAGCATTTTCAGCAGCTTTTATGCTAGGATATTTTATATATGCACCTGAAAGAAATAGTATTGATGCCAATGCTGGTAATGCTAATATTAGGAAAGCTAACGCATAACTATTGCTTATAAAAAGTGTTATTGAAACTATTAAAGGTCCTAATACTGCCCCTGCTTGATCAAGAGCTTCATGAAGCCCAAAAGCTTTACCCTTACCAATTTTCTCAGTAACTTCCGCCAATATAACATCTCTGGCAGGCGTTCTTAACCCCTTACCCATCCTTTCTAGGAATATGAGAAGAATTGCTATTTGCCATTGGCCAGAGAAAGCTAGAAAAGGAACAGCCATTAAATTTAATATATAACCTATAAAAGTTAATCCCCAATAACCTTTACTTGATTTTAAATATCCTACAACAATACCACTAACAAACCTCATAATATACCCCAAAAATTCACCAATGCTAGCTAAGCTTGCAAAAACAGCAGTAGCAGTAAGCACTTCTAAATATGCTCCAGAAACTGATCTAGCTCCTTCATAAGTCATATCAGCAAAAAGAGAAACCAAAGAAAGCAAAATAAACGTTATTAACGATACTCTACTTAAATCTCGGAATCTCATCTTTTCCTCCTCTTTAATTTAATTAACTCTCTAATAATAAAGATTTTGCTTCGCAGCTTAAATTGATTTTCTGTTTCTCTCTTTTTCCTTATGGATTGGAATGCTGTTAACAAGGAGCTTATCAAGCATGATGAACTTCTGCTTAGCCTAGATTTTCTTAAAGGCTATGATCTTGAGCTTAGTGTTATGAATGATAGTAAGGTACGAATTGAATAAGCTTGCTTGTAAAGTAAGGTTTCAAAAATCTCTCTTTTCATTTAAGCTCAATGAGCATCTAATCGATTAATATATAAATTAAACATACATCGGTTAAATATTTAAATTTTGACCGATACAGTTTAATTTATCGGTCAAAATAATACTATAAGGAAAATGAAAAATAATGAATAAATGAATATTAGAGATGAAGAATAATGAGTATTGAAATGAAAGAAGCGGAACGCCCTAAAAAACCTAAGCTTCCCAAAAAAAGGATTTTAAAAAAGAATATTTGTTAAAAATTTTCATTCTTTAGCCTTTTTATTTATAATTATGATGAGCTTTTAATTCTCTATTTTTTATTAAATCCAAAAAGATCCTTTATTCTCTATCTGTGAAATAAACGGCTTTAACGCTTATTTTTCTCTTGAAAAAATTAAAAGAAATTAATCTAAATTTTAGGTGGGAACCTCATTTGGAAGGGGGAATTTAACCTCCTTCCTATGATAACTCTATTTTCTGCCTAAAATTGCTTCTCATCATTATTAAAGAATTTTACTGTCATCCTTATCCGCAAAGATTGTTCACATGTAACGTGTTCAAAATAGCCTCAATTTCATCTCCTGCTAACAATACTCAATCTCATTAAAACCTTTCCTTATAACCGTCACTTCTGTTCTGTAATCATATGTTGGGCTGCTGGAAAATAGTATATTGCTCTCCTTATAGATGCGATATATAACCATGCTGCTTATGGCTTTTATCAATTCACTCAACTGTTTTTTAAACTCTTTTAAAATCTTATGCTCTTTTCCGATTCATCCATTTTAGGCGGTTTTCTAAGATTTTCTTAGCTAATGTTTTTTCAATCTTTAAAATGCGCTTCATCCTCGTTTGTTGGTGGACTATTAACCTCTAATGCGCTACAACCTCAAACTTAATTAACTCTTAATCTGTATAAAAATATATTCTATATTCTTCCAAATATTCTCACATTTTTCATGTTAGATGATTCCAATTTTCCAGCTTTCTTAAAAGTTCTTTCAAATAATTTTTCCTCCTTAAAAGTATTGTTATAGAAAAAAGGGGAGAGGCAAAATTATTTGGATCTACTTAACATGATAGATTTAATCATCAATAGAAAGATATATATTTCCTTAAACATACCTAAATAGGTTTTGGAAAAATGCTTAAGAATTAAGAATAAGCAAGAAGGCGCATTTATTAGATGAAGAGTACATCCGAGTTTAAGCAGCTTTCTATTGAAGAAGTATTTAAAATATTAGGTGCATCAATGCAGGGGCTTACAGAATCTGAAGCTGAAAATCGAATAAGAAAATTCGGATATAATGAAGTAAAAGAGGAAGAAAAGAATCCCTTCATAGAATTTTTATCGCGATATTGGGGTCCCATGCCTTGGCTATTAGAAGTCACGATTATTCTTTCTTATATTCTTGGCCATTATATTGAAGCTATTATAATTTTTGTATTACTTACCATAAATGTTATCATAGGCTTTATACATTCACGCAATTCTCAAAAAGCTCTTAAGTTTTTAAAAAGAAGGCTTGTGGTAAAAACAAAGGTTTTACGTGATGGAAAGTGGATTGTAAAGGATGCTAGAGAAATTGTTCCAGGAGATATTATACTTTTAAGTCTTGGAGATCTAGTTCCTGCAGATGCTAAGCTTATAGATGGTGAACTTTCTGTTGATCAATCAGCTTTAACAGGAGAGTCTTTACCAGTAAATATGCATCCTTTAGATATTGTTTATTCAGGCTCTATGGTGGTGGGAGGTGAAGCAAAATGCATTGTAGTTAATACCGGGTTAAACACATATTTTGGAAGGACTGCTGAATTAGTTAAGGTAGCTAAACCAAAATCTCATCAACAAGAAATAATAATGGCTATTACTAGATACATGATGTATATTGGTTTGGTTGCACTAGCTTTAACCTCAATATATGGATTATTTATTGGTATAAATATCTTATCTATGATAAGGTTTGTTGTCATCTTCCTTATGGGTGCAATTCCAGTTGCATTACCTGCTGTATTAACTATTGTTCAATCTATTGGTGCTATGGAGCTTGCAAAAGAAGGCATTTTAGTAACAAGGCTAGACTCTATTGAAGACGCAGCCTCAATAGATATAATTTGCTTAGATAAAACAGGTACAATAACGCAAAATAGGCTTTCAGTTGTTGAGATTATTCCTTTTCTTGGATATAGTAGGGAAGATGTAATGTTAGCTGCAGCTTTAGCATCAGGAGAGGAAGGCAAGGACATTATAGATTTAACTATTATTAATCATGTAAAATCTTTAGGGTTAGATTTAAGTTCATATAAGCAACTTTCCTTTACACCTTTTAATCCATCAATAAAAAGATCTGAAGCTATTGTTGAAGGTAAAGGTTTAAGATTTAAGGTTATTAAAGGTGCACCGCAAGTAGTAATAAATTTTTGCAAAGATGCTGATGTGCTTCGTAAACAGCTAAACAAAATGCTTGATGAATTATCTCATAAAGGCTATAGAACTTTAGCTGTTGCCAAATCAAAAGGGGAAGATTTTAATACTCTTTCATTTATAGGCCTTTTAGCTTTAGCCGATCCAATAAGACCCGACTCGAAGGCTATGATAGAAGAGCTTAAACGACTTAAAATAAAACCTATGATATTAACTGGGGACAATATTAATATTGCAAAAGAAATAGCTCGTCAAGTATCAATTGGTGAGAATATAATTTCAATTTCTGAACTTAAAGCTTTAAGCAGGGAAGATAAGATAAAGGTTATTGAAAAATATGATGGTTTTGCTGAAGTATATCCTGAAGATAAATATGAAATTGTGAAGCTTTTACAATCTAATGGGCACATGGTGGGGATGACAGGTGATGGAATTAATGATGCACCTGCACTTAAACAGGCAGAAATGGGAATAGCTGTAAGCAACTCAACTGATGTTGCAAAAGCATCTGCCAGTGTAGTTTTAACAGAAGAAGGCTTAAAAGTAATAGTTAATGCAATAAAAGTAAGTAGACAAATATATCAGAGAATGCTAACATGGAGTATAAACAAGATATCTAAAGTAATAGAGTTTACTGCATTACTTACTATAGGCTTCTTCTTAACGCATGATGTTATTTTAAGCATTCTTGGAATGACACTACTTATTTTCGCAAATGATTTTTCCACAATGTCATTGGCAACAGATAATGTAAAATACACAAGCAACCCAAACAAGTGGAATATAAAAAACATTACTTTAGCATCGCTTGTAATAGGCTTATTATTAGTTATAGAGGATATTATGGGATTCATGATAGGTAAAAATTATTTTAAATTAGAATGGGGAAAACTACAATCCTTCATAATGCTGTTGCTAGTCTTTAATAGTCAATTTAGAGTATATATCGTTAGAGAAAGAAGACATTTTTGGTCTTCAAAACCAGGTAAAGCACTTATTATATCTATTATAGCCGTAATACTTGGATTCACACTTTTAGGTATATATGGAATTATTATTCCTTCACTTTCATTATTTCAAGTTCTTTTTATACTAGCATTTACAGGATCGATCATTGTTGGAATCATAGATTATTTCAAATATTTAACTTTCAAAAAACTTCAACTCTAAAAGCCTATTATAAATTATGCCAAATTTAGATGAAAAACTTTTTATCCTATTTATAAGCCTATAGGAAAACTTTAGATATATTAGGATCTTAAATCTCGTTTCTTAGAAGAAAAATTATAGATGAACATTCAGAAAACCTAGAATTTTAGTTTTGGAATGAAATAAGCAAATCCTAGTTTTTAGCTGCTTGCTCTTCACCTTAGTTTTGCAGGTTTATTAGTGTGTCGTATATGTATGCTTTTGCTGATAGCTCTAGTTATGTTTTCCATGTTTTTAGTCATTGAGTATTCTCCGTATAGGCGTTTGAATGCTGAGAATGCTGTTTCAGCAGCTTATCGCCTACTATAACCTCTCGAAAGGACCTCTGTCCATCCTAGCGTTTCTTCGGGCTTAATGATTGGGTTTATTTCCGTCTTTCTGAGCAGAGCATAATTCTAATATCGGCTACCGGAACAGCTGTTATATTGGAGTCAGAACAATAGAGTTTTACCGTATAGAAAAAACCAGCATTAAGCGTGAAAATTCGTCTTCACTATCTTTATAGGATGCTAATGTTGAGTAGTGCTTCTACTATTTGGATTAAACCTAACATAGCGAATACTACAGCTGCTCCATTCCTTAAATATTTCTCCGGTATGGTTCTTAATATTCCCTGACCTAAGAAAATCCCTATACTGGTTATAATTGTGAATGCTAGCATTATGCCAACTAAAACCATTAATGGACTTTCGAATTGAACTGCTAAGAGAATTGAGAATATTTGCGTTTTATCGCCCAATTCCATCAGTGAGATCAACGAGAATACCCTAAGGAAGGATGCGCTATTTCCCTCACATTCACTTTTACTTTTCTCATTACGGATAAGGGAGATTAACCCAAACACTACAAACGTTATGCCAGATACGATTCCAATTATGTTCTTCGGTAGAAAACTTAATAGTTCTCCGCCTAGAAAAGCGCTTAAACCGTCAATAATAAAAAATGCGCCCATAGATCCCAAAAATACTGAGGTGGCTGAAGACCTTGATGATAACATGATGACGCAAATCTGCGTTTTGTCACCCAGCTCAGCTAAGAAAATTATAGATAGTGATGTCAACAGCGGAGTTAAATCTAGATTCATAATAATTTGATCTTGCTTTGTGACTTAATTAATTTTCTGTTTAGCTTCTCTTTTTCTTTTATGAATTAGAAGCTTGTTGATCAACCAAACAAAAGAATAAGCCACAAAATTAAAATTTAAATTTTTTTCTGAGATTTGTGAAATCCATTATCACTAAATTTCTGTTCAACCAATTCCACCTTTTTGATTATTCGATTTAACTTTTTAATTCTAAAAATTCCTCTTCAACAACTTCAAAATTGAATGAAAACCTTTCTGACTTTATTGCCTTAATAAAGGAAAGGTAAAGTACCAATAAAACGTTTCTTGATAAAACTTTTGAGTTAAGCATTAACTTTTCAACCTTTCCTCTTTTTTAGTGTCTTTTTTTAACAAAGCTTGTTTTGACGAATTATTATACTGTGATTATTTGGTTTATATTTAGGTTTAGGACTATTTCTGCTATATCGCTTGTATATTCTGCTATCCGTTGTATGCTTTCCGTTATCTCTTTTATGTTAGAAATGTCAACCTGTTTAGCTTTAAACTGAATTTCTTTTATTGCTTTGTTTTTTAGGGTTGCTATTGTTTTTGCTTTAGTTATAACCTGATTTGCTAAGGCATAGTCTTTTTTAAATAAGGATTTTATTGCATTTTCGAATATATTTTGAACGAATGCGCTCATTTCATAAAGTGTCTGGAAAACCACTTCGCTTGGTTTTTCTTCCAAAAGTAAAACATTTTCTGCAATTCGTGCGGCGTGATCAGCTATTCTTTCCACAAACCTTACAATCATTCCATAACCTAAACAGTCCCATGAGTTGGAAAGCCCAATATTCTTTAGTATTTTCCCGTTTTGCACAGCTACTTTTAACTGGCGTAGTATATAAAGGTTGAAGCGGTCAACTTCATTGTCAAGTTGAATAACTTCTTGAGCAAGCTTTTTATTCAAGTTTTTCAATGCTTGTAGCGCATCGTTGTACATTGAGGTAGTAACTATATACATACGTCTTAAAGCGTTTTCAACGGAAAGCTTAGGATAGCTTACTAATGTTTGTAGTTTGATTTCATTTGAACTTTCCGATATAATTTCTGTGCCAATTAGCTTTTTTCTTACTAACTCTTTTATTATACTTCTTTGCATGGCACCTATATGCTTTTCTTTTACCCGTAATATAATGAAGTTGTAACCTACCAAGTATAAAGAGATTATGGCTCTTGTTATAGTGTCTGGATCATCTTTACTTGAAATAGTAAGAATGACCTCCAAGGGCTGAACTGCAGGCTTAACCATTTCTTTTGGAGTTAAAATGAGTGAATTGTTTTTTTGAGTTATCATTATTGGGCTTCCAGCTTTTAACCCCAGTGAAGTAACCCACTTCTTTGGAAGCGAAACTATATACGTGGATTTTCCAGTGAATTGAATTTTTCTTATTTCTTCATTATTATTTATCTGCTCTTTCATTTATCTTCTCTCTATATAGATAATTTTTTATATATATTCTATTCGGATAAAATATATAAACTTTCCTTTTTTCTAATAACAAAGAAGGTGAGATATATGAAAACAATATACAGAATTGCTATTCTAATAGCCATAATCGCCATAACTATCACCAGCGCGTTTGCTTATAAACACTTGACAATAAAGCAGACAATAACCTTGAATGGTGCAGGAGCAACATTCCCCTTTCCATTAATTGATAAGTGGGCAGCGGAATACCATAAGATCAAACCTAACATTCAAATTAACTATCAAGGAATTGGAAGCGGGGGAGGAATACAACAACATATTGAGAAAACCATACATTTTGCAGCTAGCGATGCTCCACTCACAGAAGCACAAGCTGAAAAGGCACCCAATACTTTACACATACCCATAACCATTGGGGGAGTTGTTCTAATTTACAACCTGCCCGGCATATCTAAAGGAATTAGATTTACTGGAGAAATTCTTGCAGATATATACTTAGGAAAGATTACCAGATGGAATGATGAAAAACTTACTGCAATAAACCCTGGTATAAGCCTTCCAGATAAACCAATCATTGTAGTGCATAGGTCTGATGGAAGCGGCACCACTTTTATCTGGACCAGCTACTTGTCAGATGTTAGCCTAGAATGGAAAGAAACAGTTGGAAGGGGAACATCTGTTAATTGGCCTACAGGTCTTGGAGGGAAAGGAAATGATGGAGTTACAGCTCTTGTACAGCAGACGCCTTACTCTATTGGCTATGTTGAATTCACATATGCAAAGAAGAATAATTTGACGTATGGATATGTTCAGAATGCAGCTGGTGAATTTATCGAACCAAGCATAGAATCATTCGCCAAAGCAGCAGAATATGCTGCTGTAACTCTACCTAAAGGTGATGAAAGCTGGTCAAAAGTTTCAATAGTTGATAGCTTAGCTAACAACACACAAGCATATGGAGCTTATCCGATAGTAAGCTTCTCCTACATTTTTGTATACAAGGAATTGAACGTTTTGCCTAATATGGATAAAGCTACTGCAAAAGCCTTAGTGGATTTCCTTTGGTGGGCTGTGCATGATGGTCAAAATTATGCAGTTGATTTATATTATGTTCCTTTACCATCCAGTGTTGTGACACATAATGAAGAAACAATCCATTTGATAACATTTAACGGGCAACAAATACGCAGGTAACGAAGTATGAAGAGTTTGCAGAAAAATCCCTTTATTTTTTCTAATTTAAATAATATAAAATCTATTTCACGACTTAAGAATTATTTTAAAGGTGACGATATTTTCAAACTTGTAAGCGCTCTATTTGCTTCTAGCATCTTTTTACTTCTTGGTTTAATGGTTTACGAATTGATTAAGGGATCTTGGCTTTCCATACAAACTTTTGGTTTAAATTTTATTGTGGGCACCAAATGGGATCCCGCAGTTTCTAAAGTTTTTGGAGCCTTGCCGCTGATATTGGGCACATTAGTCACATCAACCATTGCTCTCTTAATAGGCGTACCCATAAGCTTAGGTGTTGGATTGGCTCTTTCGGAATATCTACCTAAAAAAATTGGGTTTATAGTTTCTTTTTTCGTCGAGCTTTTAGCCGCTGTTCCAAGCGTTATTTATGGGCTCTGGGGCATATTCGTGCTTATTCCATTTTTACGTCACCATGTATACCCATACCTTCAGATAGTTTTTGGTTTTATTCCTCTCTTTTCCGGAACCATTTACGGCGGAGGTGTCTTAACAGGTGGAATAGTTTTAGCCATAATGATTATTCCAACCGTTTCTGCCGTCATGCGCGACCTTTTTTCGATAGTGCCAATTTCTCAGCGAGAGGCTATAATAGCTCTTGGTGCAACAAAATGGGAAACAACCAAAATTGTGATTAGCTATGCACGTTCAGGAGTTATAGGCGCCGTAATACTTGGATTAGGACGTGCGGTTGGTGAAACCATGGCAATAACGATGGTTATTGGAAACAAATTCCAGATTTGGCCATCCTCGTTGTTTGATGCTTGGTATACAATGGCTGCTATTATAGCTAATGAGCTTTTAGAAGCGACCTACGACCTTTATATCAGCGCCTTAATCAATATTGGATTAATTCTGCTGTTTGTAACCTTGATAATCAACATTCTCGCTAGATTAATTGTCTGGCGGACTCTCAAATTGACAAGAGGAATTGCGAGGGAATAGGAAATATGGATTATTATAAGCTTAGGATCGTTAAAAATCGTCTTATGCAGTTTCTTGTTTACTTAGCTCTTTTTTCAGCTTTAGTTCCACTTTTCAGCATATTGTATGAGGTGGTTGTGAAAAGCTTTTCTGCAATCAACATAGAATTCTTCATCAAACCTACACCTACTGTTGGCGAGATCGGAGGAGGTGTTGCAAACGCCATCCAGGGAACATTAATAACTATTGGCTTTGCTTCTCTTATTGGTGTTCCAATAGGGTTAATGTCTGGCATATTTCTAAGTGAATATAGCGAATCGAAGCTGTCTATAAGTATTAGATTTCTTCATGACGTATTAAGCGGTGTTCCATCAATTGTTATAGGGGTTTTCGCTTATGCCTTAATTACACGTTCAATTGGATTCTCAGTAACTGCAGCAGCCTTTGCATTAGCTGTAATCATGATTCCAATAGTGACTAGAACGACTGAAGAAGCATTAAAACTTGTACCTATGAGCATTCGAGAAGCAGCAATAGCCTTAGGAATTCCAAGATGGAAGACTATTATTACAGTCGTACTTAGTAGCGCAAAAAGATCTATTATCACCGGGATATTACTTTCCATTGCAAGAATCGCTGGAGAATCAGCACCTGTGCTTGTCACTATGGGTTTTTGGCGATGGTGGTTCGCAGGATTGAATCGTCCAGTTGCTAATCTTGCCTTAAACATCTTTGTATTTGCCATGTCACCTTTCGAAAATTGGATAACTCTCGCTTGGGGGTCGGCATTTGTGCTTATTCTACTTATTTTGGGAATAAGCATAGCTACGAGAGTTTTCACCAAGGGGAGATGCTAATGGGAATCAAATTTGATATCCAAAACTTAAATGCATGGTTCGGTTCAAAACATGTACTAAAAAACATAAATATGAAAATTGAAGAGAAGGCTGTAACAGCGATTATTGGACCTTCCGGATGCGGTAAAACCACTTTACTTCGTTGCCTTAACAGAATGCATGAAATTACCCCGGGCGCACGAGTTTCTGGAAGGATTTTGTTTAATGGGGTGAACATCTATGGTAATGGTGTTGACCCTGTTATAGTGAGAAGGAAGATAGGCATGGTTTTTCAAAAGCCAAATCCATTCCCTATGATGTCCATTTACGATAACGTGGCTGCTGGTTTAAAATTGAATGGTGTTCGGAATAAGGAAATAATTGACATTGCTGTTAGACGAAGCTTGGAGTTAGTCAATCTTTGGGATGAAGTTAAAGACGACTTAAATAAATCTGGAGCAAGCCTCTCCGGTGGACAGCAACAAAGACTTTGTATAGCACGCGCATTAGCTGTTGAGCCGGAGGTTCTTTTAATGGATGAGCCATGTTCAGCTCTCGACCCGATAGCAACAGCAAAAATAGAAGCCCTCATAAGAAACCTAGCTGAAAATTACACAGTCATTATTGTAACTCATAATATGCAACAAGCTACAAGAGTTTCAGATTACACAGCCTTCCTTTATCTTGGCGAACTAATAGAATATGGCCCGACCAAGCAAATTTTTGAAGACCCCAAGCATGAGTTAACGAAAAGATATTTAACTGGAGAGTTTGGCTAAGATGGAAAGAATGAACCAAAAATTATTGATGACAATTTTTGAAGAACTTTTTTAGCAACTCTTCATAGTAAGAAAATAATCTATTATACTATTTTAAGTAAGTCTTTTTAGAGTATCTTAAAAGCAAAGACAAATGGAAAAGCAGTGAACAGGTTTATATTTTGCAATTCATTTAATCTTTTTGTTTATAAACCTTTTAATGCATTATAGCTAGGAATTGAGTTAATTATAGTGAAGCTTAAGTATTAAGTATGAAGAAATAAGTAAAAAAAGTATGGGAAAAAATATTTTTCATCACATTTATTTATTCAAAGCTGAAAAATAAGCTTTTTAAAATAGTTTTAGGGATTTTGAGAATCATACCATGCAACTTCCTTCTCTTGCTCTGGAAAACCCAGTTCATGAGCTTTATTAAAATCTCGGGCAATAGGTATAAATAGCGTTTCACCTTCTTTTTTGAAGCTTGCTATTAAATTTTGACCTTCTTCAGAAATCATCCATTTAGCAAGTTGAAGCGCTCCCCTATAGTTTCTTTGAGGATACTTTTCTGGATTAACAAGGATTATTGCATAGGGATTCAATAGGATAATATCACCTTCAACCAGAACCTTAAGGTTTGTCAACTGGTTTTTAAATGATAACCATGTAGCCCTATCCGTAAGTGTATAAGCCTTCTTTTCGTTAGTCATGCGTAGCACTGTACCCATTCCAGCTCCAGCCTCTATATACCATGATTGGGTTTTGTTTGAAGGGGTTATTCCAAGCCTTTTCCATATGCTCAGTTCTAGCATGTTTGTTCCAGACCTGTCTGCACGTGAAATAAATATGGCATTGCCTTTAGCGCCTACCTCTGCAATTCTGCGGAAAGCTTCAGTAGCGTTTGCTAAACCGTTTATTCTCGCTGGATCATTTGCAGGGCCGATTATCACAAAGTCATTGTACATTACGCCAACCCTATGGATACCATAAGTGCTGTTTACAAATTCAAGCTCAAGCTGCCTTGAATGCACAAGCACAAGATCTGCATCACCGCGTTTAGCTATCTCTATGGCTTGGCCTGTGCCAACAGAAATTATGCGCACCTCAACATTATATTTTCTTTCAAAGATGGGAATCAGATAATCCAGTAACCCAGAGTCATAGGTACTTGTAGTTGTTGCTAACACAATGGTTGACTTTTGAGAGCGCGTATACCATTCATAAGCAAACATGCCAACAAAAGCTACCATAAGTATGAAGAAGACAACCAAGATTTTCGGCAATCTCTTCATTTTCATCACCGTTATGTTTGGCTGTATATATTATCCTAAATAATCCTACCTAAAATGTTTTATTGTATTATAATATTTTTTATTATTTTATTGTATAATATTTTTTATTATGAGTGTGGATGTTCTTCTTATTAATCCACCTTTACCAAGCAATTCCTATAGTAAAGAATTAGTTACTCAACCTTTAGGTTTAGCATATTTAGCTGCTGTTCTTGAAAATGCTGGTTTCTCCGTAAAAATTTTAGATTGTCCTCCTTTAGATTACACTTATAAAGATATAAAAAATTATGTGGAAAGTTTAAAACCTAAAATTGTTGGAGTTTCATCAACAACTTTAACTATTAATAATGCGCTTAAAATCGCTGAAATTGTTAAGGAAGTTTCAACTGAAATCAAAGTGTTTTTAGGTGGTGCGCATGCATCTATTTTAGATGAAGAAACACTTGCTAAATCATTTTATGTGGATGGTGTAATAAGAGGGGAAGGAGAAGTTACCTTTCTAGAGGTTGTAAAGAAAATTAAAGAGGGAAAATCATTAAATGATACTTTAGGTTTAACTCTTAAATTAGGCAATAAAATTGTTAGGTTTCCTGATAGACCCTTAATAGAGGATTTAGATTCTATTCCTTATCCTGCTAGGCATCTTCTACCTTTAGATAAATATAAAGCTTTTGGCATGAAATGCCCTTCTATAAGCGTTTTATCAAGTCGAGGATGCCCTTTTAAATGTAAATTTTGTGCTGTTAGAAAGCTTTTTGGTAATAAGTTTAGAGCTCGCTCCCCAAAAAATATTGCAGAAGAAATAAAAGAAATACGTGAACGTTATAAAATTAATTATATAACGTTTGTAGATGATATATTTACGCTTAATCGTGAAAGAACAATCAAGTTATGCGATGAAATTAAAAAATTTGATGTGATTTGGGATTGTGAAACAAGAGTTGATATGGTTAATGAGCAGCTGCTGAAAACAATGGCGAATGCAGGTTGCCAATCAATATTTTTTGGAGTTGAATCTGGTGATCAAAACATTTTAAATAATATGGGTAAAGGAATAACTGTTGAACAAATTAGAAAAGCATTTAATTGGGCTAAAAAAGCCGGGTTAAAAACTGTAGCTTCTATAATTCTGTTTTATCCTGGAGAAACAAAAATTACAATTCAGAAAACCCTGCGTTTTGTTAAGGAGTTGGATCCTGATTTAGTTCAATTTTGCATTGCAACACCTTTTCCTGGAACTGAATTTTATGATGAACTTTTAAAGCAGGGTATGCTTCAAGAATTTGATTGGTCTAAATTTGATGTGCTTACTCCAGTTTTTGCATTAGGTGGATTTACTACATTAGAAATGAAGAAAATTTGGTCTGAAGCTTATATATCATTTTATCTTAGACCAATATACTTGTTTAAAAGAATGATTAAAAGAGATTGGCCAACTTTAAAAGCTTTTCTTTATATGCTTCTTAAGGCAATTAAATTAAAATTAAAGCGATAAAAATAAAGTTTCATATTGATTCTAAAATTAAAGCTGGATCTTCTTTTATTGTATCAAAAACCATGCATGTAAGTGTTTTTTGAATTCCTTTAACGGTTCTAAGCTTATCTATAACAAATTTTCCAATTGCATCAACATTTTCAGCTCTAGCTTTCACTAAAAGATCCCAATCTCCAGAAATTATATGAACTTCTTGAACTTCAGGAAATTTTGATATTTCCTTAGCTATTTCCCTTTGGGAAATTAAAGTTTCTTCGCTTGAAGGTCGATAGGCTACAGAAATCAATATAAAAGCAAGCGTTCCTTTACCTATTTTTCCATAATCTAAAATGGCTTTATAGCTTTTGATAAGTTTAAGCTCCTCCATTCTTTTTATTTTAGCATAAACAGTGGTGATTGGAAGATTAAGTTTAAAAGCAATAGTTTTAATTGGTAACTTGCAGTTTTTCTGTAAAACCTCCAAAATTTTTATATCTTTTTCATCAAGTTTTATGGTTTGCAAATTACTCAACCTTTTTCTTTTAGAAAACTAAATTTATTTAATAGGTTTTCACATAAATTAATTTTTGTTTTATTTAGGGAAGGGATTCTATGAATTCATCAATTGGGGAAGCAATATTTCGCAATCAAAAATGTCCAATTTGTAAAGAAAACACTTTAAATTTAACTCAAAAAGAATATGAAATAGAATTTTATGGTCCAGCCATTCTTTTAACGGCTTTCTGTGAAAATTGTAAATTTACTTATAGGGATGTTCTTCTTTTAACCTCAAGTGAACCCAGCGCTATGAAGCTTAAAGTAACAAGCGAAGAATTAAATGCTACAGTTGTTAAATCAAGCACAGCCACAATTTTAATTCCTGAATTAAAAGCTAAAATAACTCCTGGACCTGCTTCAGAAGGATATATAACTACGGTAGAGGGAATTCTAAATAGAATTGAAGAAGCAGCTTGGTTAATGCTTTCTTCTCTTAAAGGTTTAAAAAAAGAAAAATGCGTAAAATTTCTTGAGAAGCTTCAAAAAGCTAAAAAAGGAGGGGAAGAATTCAACCTTATTATTAAAGATCCATATGGTAAAAGTATAATAATACCTAAGAAGGGAAAAGTTGTTAAAAGAAAATTAAGTAAAAGAGAAATTAAAAAATTAATGAAAGTGTTTAAGTTTGAATAAAGTAAAGCTAGGTTGGTTAAATGGAACTTTTATATCTTACAATGATGTAAAATTGATTTTTGATCCTATAAGCAATAAAGGTTTAACTCAAAATGTAAAAGTTTTTATTTCTCATGCTCATTCAGATCATACATATGGTTTTTCTCTTAAAAATGAAAAATATACAACTCCAGAAACTAGAGAAATATATGAAAGAATTAAAGGAAAAAAAGTATATAATATTAAGGAGGTTCCTATAGGCGGTCGAGTTAAAATAGATGATGTAGAAATAAAATTTTTAAATGCTGGTCATATTTTAGGTTCTGCGCAATTTAAAGTTTCAACACCAGAAAAAACAATATTGTATACAGGAGATATAAATTGTGTAGATACTTTAATTACTAAAGCTGCTGAACCAGAAGAATGCGATGAACTTATTATTGAAGCTACCTATGGAAATCCATTTTATGTTTTTCCTGAAAGAAATAAAGTTTATAGCGAAATGGTTAAATGGGCTATTAAAAAAATTGATGAAGGAAAAATTCCTGTGTTTAAAGCTTATGCTGTAGGTAAATCGCAGGAAATAGTAAAGCTATTTAATATTTACACAAATATTCCTGTTGCATGCGATTTTAAAGTTGCAAAAGTTAATAAAGCTTATTTAAAATCAAATGTAATGTTAGCATATAGAGAAGGCTTTGAAAACAATATTAAAAAAGAAACTTTAGTTTATGTTTCTCCTAACCCTATTATTAATGAAAAAAAATTTGCTAAAGCTATAGTTACAGGTTGGGCTTTAAACTTAACTGAAGATGCTTTTCCTTTAAGCAATCATGCCGATTTTAATCAATTAATAAATTATATAAAAGAGGTTAAAGCAAAGAAAGTTTATGTTTTTACAGGGCAAAACGAAATTAAATCTTATTTAGAAAGAAAACTTAAGGTTAAAGCAAGTTTTCTTTCAGATTTAACTCAAAAAACTTTAACCTAAAAAGTATGCAATTAAACTTGCAACTATTAATCCAATAGCTAGAAAAATTACTATTTCAGGCCTAAACTTTATTCCTCCAGTTTCAGCTTCAAAAAAGCTTAATAAACCTGCGCTTGTAGCAGGCATAGGTGCTTCTCTTTTACGTCTTTTTTCTCTACTCAAATTTTAAACCTCCAAAAAAAATGAGTAATAAAAAATTTAATTTCTTTCTTAATAAATTTTATTATCTTATTCGTAAATATTCATAGGCGTCTCTAGTTGAATCAAAAGCATAATGAACTTTGCGGAAATTCTTTCTAAATTCTATAACATCTTTTTTAACTTTTTCAGGATTCTCATTTTTAATTACTATCCGCTCCATAAATTCAGCGATTTGAATCATATCGCTTTCTTTCATTCCTAATCTTGTGCATTCTGAAAGACCGCATCTAATTCCGCCAGGAGCTTCAAAATGCCTGCCAAACTTTAAATCATAAGGCAATAAATTTCTATTTAAAATTATATTTGCTTGCTCAAGCTTTTTTTCTATTGTTTTTCCATCCCCATATTTTGTGATATCTATTATTAAAACATGAGATTCTGTAAAGCCTTTTTTTTCTCCAAGAACATTAAAGCCTCTTTCATAAAGAGCTTGCCCTAAAGCTTTAGCGTTTCTTACAACTTGTTCAGCATATTCTTTTCCAAAGGCAAGCATTTCAGCGAAAGCTACAGCTTTTCCAGCTAAATGATGTAAATGATGGTTACTTACGTTTCCAGGGAAAGTTGCACGCTTAATTCTATCAGCATATTTATTCCATGAAAGCACTATTCCCCCTTGAGGTCCAAATAAAGTTTTATGGGTGCTACCAGTCATTATGTCAGCACCTTCCCTTAAGGGATCTTGAAATTTTCCTCCAGCTATTAAACCAAGAACATGAGCTGCATCATAACATATTATTCCTCCAACATCATGGATAACCTCAGCTAATTCTTTAACTGGATGTGGAAATGGAAAAACTGAAGCCCCAAAAACAACTAGTTTCGGCGGATTTTTTTCTTCCTTAGCCATTTTCTCTATTTTCTTTTTGGTTTCATCAACATCAATATTCATTTCTTCATAATTAAATGGAAGATATTCAACAACTAACCCTCTTACTGCTCCAGCTGTTCCGCCAAGCTTCATTTTCCCATAACTTATGTGACCACCATTTGGAATAGCTAAAGAAAGCATTCTATCTCCAGGATTTGTAAAAGCTGTATAAGCAACTAAATTGGCGCAAACACCTGAAATAGGTCTTACATCAGCAAATTCAGCTTTAAAAAGTTTTTTAGCTAACTCTATGCATAATAATTCAACTTGATCTATGTAGATGCAACCAGCGTAAACTCTTTCTCCAGGCCAACCATGCGGAAGCTTCAGTTTTAAACTGAAGCTTTTTCCGCGTAGCGATTTCCAAAATCGCTAATTATTGCTTCTCTAACCGCGGGGCTTGGAATGTTTTCGCTTGCAATTAAAGGTATGCTTTCTGAAAACCATTTATGATGTTTTTCAAGCAGCTCGAAAATTTTATCGTAATATTTTTTAGCTTCTTCTATACTGCTCAAATTTCATTTCACCTTTTTAAAATTTTTAACTGTATATTGTATAAACTCATATTTTAAAGTTTTGCATGTTTCATTAAGGTAAGGGAAGGAGTCAAAAATGGGAAGCTTAAAAGAGTTTCAGGATCTTATGAAAAAAATTTATTATGAAAGGGATTTAAAAAGAGGACCTTATAAAACAGCGTTATGGTTGATTTCAGAAGTAGGAGAATTTTCTGATGCTTTAATTCAATTTAATAAATCAGAGTTAGAAGCGGAAGCAGCTGATATTTTAGCTTGGTTATGCAGCATTTGCAATTTGCTTGAAATAAATCTTGAAGAAGCAGCTTTTAAAAAATATGGAGGAAAATGCCCTAAATGCCATTCAATTCCATGCATTTGCAATAAAAACATTTAAAAAAATAAAAAAAGGTGATTAAATCAGTTTTTGTTGACCATACTCTGTTAAAGCATATGCATAAGGTTTTTTATCTGTTTCAATTTTAATAACCTGCTCTTTAAGTAAAAGTTTTATATGATGAGAAACCGCTGCATAAGATAAGCCGGTTTCCTGGCATATTTCCTTAATTTTTTTGCTACCTTTTTCTAATGCTGTCAAAATTTTAGTTCTAGCAGATAAACCTGCTTTTACATTCCTTTTATTAACTAAATAGGCTTTAGGATGAAGCGTTTCCAAAGCCTTCTCCCAAAATATTTAAATTTAAATAAATTCGCTTAAAGCTTTTTGTTTTTCGCAGCTTTTAAATATGGATTGAAGCTCTATATAAATTAAGTTTAATCTTTGTCGATAATACTCTCCAATATCATATTTTTCAACTAATTCTTTGGTTATTTCAAGATATTTTTCGATTGTTCCTTTAAATACTGTAAGCGATAATTCCCCACCGCATTTTAAACATTTACCGCATAAAGGAATTCTTCTATATTTAGAATTGCATTTTTTGCATCTAAATTTTTGATTTGAAAAAGCTTTTAAGTTACCGGCTAAATCTCTCATAAGATGTGTGGAAACAACTTTTTTAGCTACTTCTTTAGCTTCTACAGCGCGGATTTTTTCTGCTAAATCCAATTGCTCAATAAGTTTTTCAAGCATAGATTTAAATTTTTTATATGAGCTTTCATGAGTGCCAGCATTTATGTTATTTACCATATGAGTGAAAGGAATTTGAGCATACATTTCTTCTTTTCCTAATCTATTAAGGTATATATCAATTAAATTTGCTGCTATTTTTGAATCTGTTTGATTGCAGGCATTTTCATAAAATTCTAAAGGAAAACGCTCTATAGTTTCTATATTAAATGCTTGTCTAGCAACTTCTTTGGGATCAACAATTAAATTTAATAATATAGGAGCATCCATTAATCCTCCTATTTTTTCAGGAAGAAAAGCTTTAGAAAAATTAAGAAGAACATCCATAACTAAGGCTACGCTATCTTCATCTCCATCGCAATCTCTTCTTTTAGCAGCATGCCAAATTGGATGTGCAAAACATACATTAGCATTTGTGAAGCCTACTATTCTTCCTAAAACTCCAACAGAAGTATGAGGAGATAAACCTATGATTAAATGTCCAACTAAATCCTCTAAGGAATTAACATTATAGAATGGAGGTAAATTATACACTTTTTCTAAAAGCTCATCAATAAATTTAGTCACTTTAATAAAGTATTCTCCACATTTTTTTGGAATAATTACGTCTTGAATATTTAATTGACATAATTGATTCTCATCAACTAATGGTTTACCATCCTTATCATATAGATATCCTATAGATTTTAGTTTCTCAATTGAAACACCAATTTCAGATGGTTTAAAATGGGTTAGCACAGCATTAGTAGCATCAAACCTAATTGTTCCATCTTTAAAAACAGATAGATCATATTTAGCTCTTAAAATTCCTTTTTCTATAGGTTCAGGAATTTTCATTTCATTTGATAACCCTTTAACACATTTAACAAGTTTAGGAGCATGAGTATTTAATAATTTGCAAGCTTCATTGAAAACTTCAGAAATATTAATGAAAACTTTCTTATAGGAAACACTGTTTCTTTTACATGAAGGACACAAATCTTGATTCGAATTTAACTCTCTATTACAGTTTGGACAGTATTTTTCAATTATTGTTAATGACCCGCAATCTTTACATATTAAGCTGAGAGAAGGCTTATTGCATGAGGGACATTTTCTATTAACAAGCTCAATTGAAATAACCTTATTTTTTTCAACAGCTTCAATTAAATTTCTTTGGGCTCCACCAGATAACCCTATAGGGAATAAACAATGCACTACAGGTTTCATTTCTCTTCTTTTAGCCTTTTCAGGACGCCCCATTCTTGCACCAATAAATGTTCCACCTTTAAAGTATATTTTAACTCCAGAAATTTTTTCTATAGCCTCCTTAATGGAAAGGTTATCTATATCCTTAATAGAAACCTCAGGATTTATACATATCCATAAGGCGGATGCATCATCATTTTCAATTAATAGAAGGTTATCCACTACTTTATGTGGAATGCATAAGTTTTCAAGAAGAAGTTTTAATTGAGGATCATATTTTACAAAAATTTTTGTTACAAATCCATTTTCAACATTTTTTTTAGCATTTAAAAAGCAGTTTCTTAAATATTTTAAATCATTTATGGATAAGGTTTCCCAAAAGAATATATAAGCAGGGTGAAGAGGAATATTAAGCTGCTTAGATATATATAAAGCTTCTTTAAAAGTAGGCTTAAAAACAAAAGGATCCTTTATAAAATTGAGAAGCCTCTCTTTTGATATTTCCTCTTTTAAAATTTCCCAACCTTTTTCTTCAATAGTTTTCCTTAAGCATTCGCTCCACCATTCCTCTACAAATCCTGGTGGTGATAAAACAGCATTATTTTCTAAAAACTCGCCAAAACCTATAAGAATATCTCCTAAAAAAAGAATTTTAACAATTTTCTCTTTAATTTCCTCAGCTAACTTTATATTATCTACTTTAATCACGCTTCCATCTTTTAACTTAACTATTGGAGGTTCTATAGTTTCAACTGGAACAACTATGCCTGCTTTACCAGGTTTTTCTAATCGAAGCTGAGTTCCAATAGCTATAAAATCTTTTAAAACCTTCATTGTTATTGGATGAATTCCTATAGAGGCTAAACCTGTATTTCTAGCTCTTCCATAACGCAATCTAAACCCATAAAATTCTGATGGAAAAGAAAAAATAGGTCTTCCAGCTATAACTTCTTCCATAAACATAAGCCTTCGTTCAGTTTTTTGATCATTTTTTAAACTTTGAATGCCATTAAGCCATTCCCAACCATTAATGCCCAATTTCTCTATTATTTTTAAAACTTTATTTGCTCTTCCTAAAAGTCCATCATTAACAACTCTTAAAGCACCGCCTCTAACTCTATTTGTTTTAATTCTGGGAAGGTTTCTAAAAGATGAAACTTCAATAGGATCTGTTTCCACACCATTTACATCTATTGGTAAATTCATTATAGCATTAAATATTACTTCATCAGAAAATTTATATTGAAAACGTGAGACAGTTCTTTCATAAAGGCGAAGCTCTTCAAGAAATCTTTTAGCTTCAATTTGCGTAGCTTTATATCTATCTAAACCCAAAAGCCGCCTTGCATAATCAGCTACAACTAGAGTTAAAGCCATTTCTGTTCCACCAGCTGATCTGATGGGGCCAGCAAAATAAATTGATAAATATTTTGTTCCATCAAAGTTTGTTCCCTCCTCAACTTTTACTATTCCTTGTATTGGAGCAACAGTAACGCCTTCATCAAGAATTGAAAGCGCTGTTCTAATAGCCTGCTCAGCAGCAGATATACCATTAATATTGTATTTCCCCTTTACTATTTCTTCAGTTATCTTAAATGCAGCATCTTCTCTAGACATAACTTTAGTTAACTCTCTAATTCTTGAGGCAACTCCTTGAGGGCCTACCGCTTTTTCTACTCTCTCAGCAATATCCATAGTTATAAGAGACTCTGGAGTTAAAGAGGGATCTAAACCTTTACTACGAGCTTTTTCAGCTATTTTATAAGCATTAAAAAAGCTTTGTTTTAAAAGGCTTAAGTAATCGTTTAAAGAGTTAAGCAATTAAGCTTCGCTCCGAAATAATTATGCTAATGAAAATTAAGAGTTAAAAAAGATGTAAAAATATTGTTTTTAAATGTTTGCTTCAATTTTCTTATAAAAGTTATCAACAAACTTGCAGTAAGCATCTACAGCCTCAAAATTTGGTGGAATTTCAATTGTTTCTTTTAAACCGCATGAACCGCATTGAATTATAGCTGTATTAGAGCTTTTAGATAAAGTGATTTTAACAGAGGTTTCTCCACATTTAGGGCATTCAAAAACATTCGGAAGCTTTCTTTTAACAACTTTTACTACTCTTCTTTTTCGCCTTCCCAATTTTCCACACCTAAAAACCTTTAATTATTAAATTTAGGGTTAAGAAGATTTATTAAGTTTGTTTAATTTTAAAGTTGGAGAAGGAAATATGAAAGAAAAAATAATTCTTAGAAATATGGATATAAAAAGAGTTTTAATTGGAGTTCCTGAAAACCATAAACATTTAAGAATTATTGTAGAAAGCAAAGATAAAATATTTATTTTTCATGAAGCTACTATAGCCAACATAGTAAGAGGTTTTATTTCTATAAAAACGCATCCAAAAATTGAAGCAATAGAAATGAAAATTAAAGAGATTAAAGGGAAAGAGAGTTTTGCAAAATTTCAATTGATTGAAACGAATAAAAACAAGGAAAATATTATAAAAGAAATTAACGCATTAATTTAAATTGTTTTGAAGATAAATTTAAACAGAAAAGAAGCATTATTTTGAATACAAAACTGTATTCATTTGAGGATTCCTTATGAATAAAAAAATTATAGAAGAATTTCAAGAATGGATAAAACAAAATTTAAACGATCCATTAGCAAAAACACTTTTAGAGAATAGTAATTTAACAAAAACTCAATTTGAAACATTCTTAATAGATATATTTTCAAAACATTATCATTCAGTATTTTCTAAATCTGAAATTAAAGCTGCATTAAGGCTTAAGGGAAAAGTAAGTAGAGGCGCCTTCAATAGAACTAAAGCTCAAGCCATAAAAAATATAATTAAAGCAATTTATACAATCTTATTGTTAGGATATACAGGAATATTTGATAGTTCAAAACTTGATCCCTTTATAGAATTATCTCAAAAATTAGATGGTTATATAAAAAACATAAAAAAAGAAGGAAATTATGAAAAATATAGTTGGATAGCAAAAATTTTAGAAGAAGAATTAAAAGAAGCATTGAACTTCAATAATAAGAAAAGAAAAAATTAATCACTTATAACTAAATAATGAAGTTAAACATTAAGGAGAGATTTTTGTCTCTCTAATTAAATTATTATTTTTAGCTAATGCGTAACGCCATTCTCCAGAAGAACCAGTTTTGACCAGAAAGTTTCGATCAGCAAGTCTTGAAAGATATGTAGATATAGTGCTTAATGAAATGGATTCTCCATAAAAATCAAAATAAGCTTTCTGAACATCCTTAGAAACAAAAATTTTATCAGAAAAATTATACAAAAGCAATTTCTTAACTTTTTCAAATTTATTATCTTCCTGAATTTGAGATAATGAAGGTTTTTCGCTTGAATATGTTCCACCCATCAACTCTACATAATCAAGAATTTTAGCAATTTTTTCCCTGGAAATAGAACCTTCTAAAGCAATTGTATGTTTAACACCATCGCTATCGAAAAATTCAATTTTTATTTTTTTGCCGCTCATACTTCGCTATCCCATAAAATTATTTACTACATGTTTATTCACTTGTGAATTGAATTTTTGTGAATAATTTTGGTGAATTAAATTCAATAATTCACAATCAACAATTTTTCTTGAATTTTTCCAAAGGAAAATGTAAGCTTGCAGTGGAAATATAGGGGTTTTCATGATTGTTCACAAGAAGTTAACAAATTTTTAAATTAAACAACAATAAAAAAACAATTTAAAAATTGTTAACTAAATGTTTACAGAAAATCAACCCCGACACCCCATTATTTCAACTGAATTATGTTAGGAAACGCTTAAAAAACGAAAAACATTAAAAACATAAGAAAAATAAATGAAACAAAACATAAAAGTATATAGAAAAGTTTTTAAAAAGTTAATTCCTATAACCATTCGGATGCTATTATCTAACAAGATAAAAGCATCCATTTAAAAAAAAGGGATGCTTTCCAATAGAAACAGTGGGGTGGAGGTTTTTTCTTATTTTTTGCATTTTTCATAAGGTGAAAAAATTTCTTTTTAATTAAACTTCTAAATATTCTTTTTAATGGAAATTAACGTGTTACTATTGGAGGATTAATCATGAATATAAACGAACCCTTAGAAGATGTATTTAATAAATTTCTTTCTGGAAGCAAAATTTTTTTAAATAGAGATGTTTTAAGGCATGATTATATTCCTGAATCTCTCCCTCATAGAGATGAGGAAATTAAAAAACTTGGAAGCATTTTGGCACCTTCCCTAAGCAATCAAAAAATTTCAAATGTTTTTATTTATGGTAAAACCGGCACTGGAAAAACTGCTGTAACAAAATATGTGGTTTCCCGTCTTGAAAAAAAAGCTAAATCTATAGGTGCTCCAATAACAATATGCTATGTTAACTGTCGTTTGGCTGGAACAAACTATAGAGTTCTTGCTGAAGTTTGCAAATCAATAGGTTTGCAAATTCCTTTTACAGGTTTAGCTGTAGGAGAAGTTTTATCCAGACTTAAAAAAGATTTAAATTCCAATCATTTAATTGAACTAATTGTTTTAGATGAAATTGACGCTTTAGTTAAACGTCAAGAAGACGATAGTTTACTTTATGAGCTTACAAGAATTAATGAAACTTTAAAAAGTAGCTGGGTTGGGCTAATAGGTATCTCTAATGATCTTCATTTTAAGGAATTTCTTGATCCTAGAGTTTTAAGCTGTTTAAGCGAAGAGGAAGTTGTTTTTAAACCTTATTTAGCTAATGAGCTTTATGATATTCTTCTTGAAAGAGCTGAAAAAGCTTTTCGTCCAGGAGTTTTATCAGAATCAAGTTTAAGGTTATGCGCTGCTTTAGCTGCAGGCGAGCATGGAGACGCTAGGCGAGCACTTGATTTATTAAGGGTTGCTGGAGAAATAGCTGAAAGAAATGGCGATTCATGTATAACTGAAGAACATGTTAAGTTAGCTCAACAAAAAATCGAAAATGATAGAATTGCAGATGCTTTAAAATCCCTTCCCATTCATTCTAAAATTGTTTTAATAAGCGCTTATTTAATGGATGAGTTAAATCCTGAAGGTTCTATTACAGGCGATTTATATGAATGTTATTGTGATTTATGCTCACGAATATCCATTGAACCTTTAACGCAAAGAAGGGTAAGCGGTTTAATCAGTGAGCTTGATATTATGGGTTTGCTTAATGCTAGAGTAGTAAGTTTTGGTAGGCATGGAAGAACAAAAAAAATTAGATTAGGAGTAGCTAAAAAAACCCTTTTAGATATTCTTTCAGAGGATGCTACAGTTGGTGGCTTATTTAAAGAAACTCCAAGAAAAATTAAACGTTAAAGAAATAATAAGCATAGGTGTTGACGATGGAAAACTTCCTCCAAAAAATTCACTTCAAAGAAAAACTCTGTTAACAGCTGTTAAACTTAAAGGTTTATCTATAGAAAATATTTTTTTAACAAAAATTACTGTTGACGGTCTTGACGCTACAACCGCTTTAATTAAACTTCTTAAAGGAGAAGTTTTTGATTTAATTTTTCTAAGCGGAGTTTCCTTTGCAGGATTTAACTTAATGAATATTGAGGAATTATTTAATTCTTTTAATAAACCTGTTATAATTGTGGCAGATGAAAAACCTGATAATTTAGCTGTTAAAAAGGCGCTTAAACTTCATTTTAAGGATTGGAAGATACGCTGGGAAATTGTAAAGAAATTAGGCCGATTATATAAAGTTAAAATAAACCTATATAAAAATCCCTTATATTTTGAAGTTATTGGGCTTCATTATAGGAAAGCCAAAGAATTAATTAAAGCTCTTTCTATTTTTAGTAAAGTTCCTGAACCTGTTAGAATAGCTAGAATAATAGCACGCAGTTTAAGCGATTATTGATACTTAACCCCTCAATAATTTGAATGAAAATGTATAAAACATATAAAAATAATTCTTTAGCATAATTTAGGTTTTAAAAAGCATAATAGCGTGATGAATTATGCCATATTGCCCAGTATGTGATAGAGATTTTAAATCTAACTATATTTGTCCGCAATGCGGTTCTGTAATGCTTCCTAGAGCAACAGCTGGATTTGCAATTTCTTTAATCGCTGGAGTATGGTTACTTATCCGCGCTATTTATATAATGATTTTTTGGGGTGCAACATCTTTATCTCCCTTCCCTTTATTAGCCTTACTTATCGCTATTTTTAATCCAGCTTTAATCCCTGCTTTAATCGCATGGGTTAATGCAAATGGAATGATGCTAGTTATAATAGGAATTTTATCAAGCATAATAATTATAGTTGGAAGCGTATTAATTTATATTCCAAATAAAGTTCTTGCTGGCTCAACTTTAACGCTTATATTTAGTTTAATAACTCTTCTTATTTCTGGAAGCGTTTTTATTACAGGGCCTGTTTCAATTATAATAAACCTAATATTTTTCGGAAGTTTAATTATTGGTGTAACTCTTGGAGTTATTGGAGCCTTGCTAGGTTACGCTAAAAAATAAATGAGAAATCTATAATACTCATTTGCATTTTACCTAAATGAATTAACGGTAAAATCCCTGGAGTAGGTCTTACATTAAGCTTTTTTTGATATTCTGTTTGAGCTTGCCATGTTCCGCAGCTTATTACCATCGTTCCCTTGTATCTACTGCATCCAGCAACATGCGTATGCCCAGCCACAAACACATCTGGAACATCATCTATAACTAAATAATCTTCTTTTTCCGGGGCTATTGGTGTATTAGCCCCATAAATAGGAGCTAAATGCCTAACCTTTAATAAAAATTCAAGAGCTTTTTCAGGTTTTTCATAATTTAATTTTGGCACAGATGAAATAATATCATTTAAGCTGGTTCCATGATATATTAAAAAGGAAAATCCGTGAAGTTTTATTTCGCAAGGGTTTCCTAAAGAAATTACCCTTTCATTCTCATTAATTAACTCCATGCATTCTTTTGGAATAGCTGGTTGAGGAAGCGCTTGACGAACAGCATCATGATTACCTGGAATAATTATTATATCTATATAATCTGGAATCCTCCTTAAATATTTAGCTATAATTTCATATTGTTGATATACATTTGTCACTTCTAATTCCTTTTCTTGCTCTGGATAAACACCAACACCATCGATTAAATCTCCTGCTATAATAATATACTTTATTCGACCAGCCAACTCTTTTTGTTTCTCATTTCCCACTTCACCATTTAACCAAAGAATAAATCTTTCAAAAATTTCTTTTAAAAATGTTTTGCTACCGCAGTGAACATCCGCCATTAAAGCCACACTAACATCATCGTATTCATTATTATTGTTTTCTCTTTTTTTCTCCGGTAAATCTGGATAAATTATGTTTTCTGCAGCTATTAATCCATTCTTAATTACTACACCTTCGATGCATACAACTTGATCTAAAACTAGGCTTTGAGCCACTTCATAAACTTCTTTATTTCTTTCCTTAAATACAATTACCGTTCCTAAAGTTTCTTCATCATCAACCTTAAGGATTATTTTGTCTTTCTTCTCTTTTTTTTCAATAATCATCGCTATAAACTTCACTTTAGAGTTTAAAGGAGCTTGAAGCGCATGACTTAAGCTATTAGCTGTTTTACTATCAATCCTTTGTTGAAAAACCTTTTTCAACTTATTAAATCTGCTTCTAAAATATTGATTAAACTCTTCTATAGAACCTGTAGAGCTAATTTTAATTGTTGGATCCTTTAAAACTTCTATTTTGCTTTCAAATTCTTTAGCTATTGGTATTTTAGTTTTAAGACCAACAACATTTTTAGGTTTAATTCTTTCCTTGCATTCTTCTAAAATGTTTTTATCGATAACTATAGGTTTAGGATTTTTTTCTTCAGCAACCTTTAATGCTTCTTTAACTATTTTTTCCGCTTCATCTTCTGTTAATGATTGAAGAAAAGCTAAGCTATCATTCCCTATTTGATAACCATGCTTTATAGCTAATTGAATAACTTTTTTTAACTCACTCAATTTTTCACTCAATATTTGGAAAAACTCTTTTTTAAACTTAAGCTTCATTAAAATGTAAAGCTTAAACTTCTTTAGTAATGCTTTTAATATTTTAAAATGGAGGTTTAATTTTTGGTTTTTGAAATTCGAAAACTTCAAAAAACAGTTGATGGAACTTTCTTTATAACTTTACCTAAATCTTGGGTTATCGATTTAGGGCTTAAACAGGGTGATGCAGTTTCTTTTTTAAGAGATGAAAGCGGCAAACTTATTATTCAACCTTACAGTTATAGTAGAGAATTAAAAAGAGAGGTTGAAGCCGTTATATTAAAACCTTCAGATTTTCTTGAAAGAGAAATTGGAGAAAACTATTTGCTTGGAGCAGACATTATAGAGATTAGAGCAGAAGATTTTATTCAATCAGATATTAGAGAAAGAGTTAAAAAAATTATAAAGCGATTAATTGGTTTAGAAATTGTTGAGGAAGGTTCACGTAAAATCGTTATTCAATGTTTATTAGAGCCTTCCCTTGTCACTCCTGACAAAATATTGAAACGTCTTCATTTAATATCTTTAGAAATGGGAAAAGATTCAATTCATGCTTTATTAAATGGAAATATTAATTTAGCTAAGGTTGTTATAGAGCGAGATGAAGAAGTTGATAGAATGTATTTTTTGCTTGTTAGAACCATAAGAATAGCGCTTTTAAACCCTTTAATTTCAGAAAAAACTTTAATTAAACCTATAGATTGTTTAGATTATCGAATGTTAGCTAGTTTAATTGAGCATTTTGCTGATTACTCTCAACTTATAGCTGAGACTTGCATAAATTATAATTCAATTCCTCCAAAAGATTTAATTGAATCTTTAAATGAAATTGGCAAAGCAATTTGTAATTGTTATGAAAAAGCTTTTGAAGCTGTTCTTTCAAAAAATTTAAAGTTAACTTTAGAGGTTTCTTTTGAAGCTAAAGCTATTGAAGAAGCAACAAGAAATTTAGAAAGCAAACTATATAATATGAATTCTGAAACTAGAGAAAAACTAATGCCTTTAATTTCTGTATTTAACTATATGAAAGAAATATGCATTGATATAGCTGATTTAACTAGAACAAAGTGATTTACTTATATGCAAGTTGTTGGTTTAGATTTAGCAGGTGTTGAAAAACGACCTAGTGGATTCTGCGTTTTAAATGAAAAGCTTGAAGCTAAAACCTTTCTTGTTTATATTGATAAAGAAATTCTTTATTGGATAGAGGTTTTTAAACCAGAGGTTATAAGTATTGATGCTCCATTAGCCTTGCCGAAAAACCGTTGCTGCTTAAAAAATTCATGCTCATGCAAAAATAAAGGTCATTTAAGAGAATGCGATAAAGCTCTTCTTAAAATGGGAATAAAATTTTTTCCATTAACTTTAGGTCCAATGAGAAGCTTAACTTTAAGAGGTTTAAAATTAAAATCTTCTATTGAAAAAAAAGGTTTTAAAGTTATAGAAACTTACCCTGGAGCTGCACAAGATCTTTTAGGTATTCCTAGAAAAAAAGCTGGAATTGAACCTTTAAGAAATTCCTTAATAAAACTTGGAATAAAAGGAGATATAAATAAAAAGGAAATATCAGATCATGAACTTGATGCTATAACATGCGCTTTAGTTGGAAAAATGTATCTTGAAGGTGAATATTTAGCTTTAGGAGACCCTAAAGAAATATTAATGATTTTACCTAAACCTAAAAAACAGTGAAAAGAAAAATAATATAAAACAAAATAAATAATGAGCGAATAGTTAAATTAAGCGCCGGGATCGCCTAGCGGTATGGCGGTGGCCTCGAGATCTAAAATAAGTAAAAGGGCTAGATAGCCACTGGGCGTTTCGCCCGCGTGGGTTCAAATCCCACTCCCGGCGCCATATCTAAAGCATAGAAATAGTCAGAATTGAGTTCTTTTCAATTAAAAGTCGCTAAAATCTCTGAATTTTTACACGTTAAAATGGTAGGTTTAAAAAAATTATTTTGACTTGTAAGATTAATTTCCAAGTCAAAATACTATCATAGGCTTATTGACCTAATAGCTCAGGGTAAGGTTAAGGTTGTAATTCACGACGCCATACTTGCTGAGCTCTCTGTTTTATTAAAATCTGAAGAGAACAAGCTATTTGGAAAAATTGATAGAGAAAGAATCGTACTTGACCAAATAACAAGACAAAGAGTATTAGAAAATTTAGAGATAGCGGTTGACGCTCTAAGCGTGGATGTTGTGACAATAGGTAAAGAAGAGATGAACAAGACTTTAGAGAAAGTAAAGTAAAGTAAAGGATGTTTGTATATCTGCATTTGATGCTTTAACTTTAGTAGTTGCTGACGAGGTAAGCCAGACTTGATAGCAACAGACGATAAACTCTTTAGAAATAGAGCTTTTGCAAAGAGGATACAAGGTCTGCTTTGAGGAAGAAATTTACGAAAAGTTAGGGCTAAAATCAAGTCAAAAATTCAAGATTAATTAGGTATGTTCAGTTATAGGTTTATGCGTATTCTTGTATATACCTTCGTTTATATCCTCATATTGGATTGAATGAAAAGCGAAAGAACTTTCTAAAGCTTCTAAAGATGGTTTCTAAGGGGAAAGTTTCTAAAGTGATAGTTGCTTATGAGAATAGGTTGACAAGGTTTGGATTTGGAACCTTCAGCAAACTGTTCTTAGCCTTCGGAACGACAATAGAAGCGATAAACCATGAAGAGAAGGTCTCTCAAAAAGAGCTTATTGAATATTTAATAACTATAGTCTCGCATTTTGCTGGAAAACTTTATGGCATGAGAAGCCATAAGCTGAGGAATCGTCAAAGCTACATATGCCTATTAAAGACTATATAGCTTAGAACTCTAATCTGCTTCAGTCCCTTCAATTAATTTAATTGCTTCTTCTTTATTTAATGGTTTTTTATGAAGAATCGTGTATCTTTCAGGTCTTATTAATGGCGCGTTAATTAAAGCTTCTGCAGCCAACTCTTTATTTACTTTAATTTGTTTAATGCTATATGGGCATTTAACTTGTTTAAGAAATTGAAGAATAGCTTCAGGTTGATATTTTTTTTCTTTCCACCAATCTTCTTGATTATGCTTTATATGGTGAAAACTCATTAATCTTTCTCCAACAGCAACTTGTTCTCCATGTCTACCGAAAAATAAACCTTTTTTTTCAGCATATAAATCTAAATAATGCGAAAACAAATGTTCCGCTCCTGAGCATGGTCTAGATGAACCTGCAAGAAGCATAGCTGCGCCAGAATTTATTAATGAATAAACATATTCTTTTAAACCTTCTAAATCTCCAGCAGATATTTTCTCTGCATTAACTAACGCATCATCTATAGAAGCTTTAGTTAAATCCGCTATATATTCACAATAATATTCGCCTTTTTCTTTTCTTCCTAATTCCCAATCTTTTAAAGCGGTTAAACTTGCAATTATATCGCCGCATCCAGCTGGAACCATCCAAGCTGTAACAGAGTTCTCTAAAGTTTTTAAAATAATTTTTAAATCAACAATAACTGCTAAAGGAGGATCAGTTGCTTTAGAAACTTTAACTTCAACATCATTTTTTTTCTCATATATTGAGGCTACAGCTGAAGATAAACCATTGTTAGCTGCTGTAGTTGAAAAATTTAAATATGGAATTTTTTTATTAATTTTCTTTGCATCTTGAGCAGCTGCTTTAACTATGTCTAAAACGCTTGTTCCACCAACTCCTAAAGCAAAATCTACTTTATATTTAATCATTTCATATTTAACTTTATTTACATTAGTTTCATCAGGTCTATCAACTATGGTAGAGTAAACTTTAAAACCGTTTTCACTAAGCCTTTGCCTTAAATACTCTCCAGCAACCTTTCTCGTATTTACATCTTGAACAATTAAACCTTTATATCCAATATTTAATTCCTTTAAGCATTCACTAACCATTTCTAAAGCATCAGGTTCAACAATAACCTTTTTAATATATGTATAATGCTCTTTTCCACAATTGCATTTAAACTTATGATCTAATTTAAATCTTAGCATCATTTAAAAACCCCTTTTTCCTAAAAATAAGCTCGCTTTATCACCTTATTGTATTTTTAAAATCTTTAATCCACTTTTATTGTTAAATTATGTTCTCCCTTTTATTTTATAGTTTTCATTATAAAGTTGATCATCATTAATTATTTGCATTTTAAAGTTCAATTTTTAATTTAATAACTTAAATTTAATTTTGGTTAATTTGAGGAGAAAAAATTTGTTTACTATTGAGTTTTTTAAGGAAAGAAGAAGTATAAGAGAATATTCTCGTAAAAAGGTTTCAAATAAAGTTTTGCAAAGGATTCTGGAAGCTGGAAGATGGGCGCCTTCTGCTCATAATGCTCAACCCTGGCGATTCATAGTTTTAAAAGATCCAAATATAAAATTGGTTTTAGCTAAGCGAATGGCTTCTGAATGGAGTAAAGATCTTGAATTAAATGGTGTATCTCAAGAAAAAATAAAAGCTTTAACTGAATCTTCAATTAAAATTTTTTCAACTGCTCCAATTGTTATAATTGCTTGTTTAACCATGGAAAACATGCAGGTTTATCCAGATGAAAAAAGAAGAAAATTTGAATATATCATGGGGATTCAAAGTGTTGCTGCAGCTATTGAAAATATTCTTTTAGCAGCTAGTTTAGAGGGATTAGGCGCCTGCTGGTTTTGCGCTCCCCTTTTTTGCCAATCAATTGTTCAAGAAACTTTAGGTATTCCAAAACATGTAGAACCTCAAGCTTTAATCACTATTGGTTATCCTAAATCTTTTCCTTCACCACCTCCAAGAAAAAGCTTAAAGGAAATTGTTTATGTTAATAAATGGGGTTTTAAATGGGATTCAGTATGTTAACGGTATTAGCTGGTGGAGTTGGAGCTGCAAAACTTCTTCAAGGACTTGTTAAAATTGTTCCTGAGGATAAGTTAACCATTATTGTGAATACAGGGGATGATATTGAGCTTCATGGCCTTCATATTTCACCAGATTTAGATATAATAACCTATACGCTTTCTGGAATTGTTGATGAAAAGAAAGGTTGGGGAATACGTAAAGACTCTTTTAACTGCCTTAAAATGCTTGGTAAATATGGATTAGAGGAATGGTTTAAGCTTGGCGATAAAGATTTAGCAACACATATTTATAGAACTAAACTTTTAAAAAATGGTTTTACGCTTTCTGAAGTTACAAAAAAGATTTGTCAAGCTTTAGGGGTTAAAGCAAAAATTATTCCAATGAGCAACAACAAGGTTGAAACTAAAATAGTTACTAAAACCGGAACAATTCATTTTCAAGAGTATTTAGTTAAAAGAAAAGCTGAAGATGAAGTTCTTGACGTTAAATTTGATGGTGTAGAAAAAGCTGAACCATGTGTAGAAGCTCTTGAAGCTATTGAAAATTCTGAAGGCATAATTATTTCTCCAAGCAACCCAATAGTAAGTATAGGTCCAATCTTAGCTATAAAAGGATTCAAAGATGCTTTAAAAAATTTAAAAAATAAAGTTATTGCGGTAACACCTTTAATTCAAAATGCTCCAGTTAAGGGACCGGCAGATAAATTAATGAAGGGTTTAGGATTAAAAGTTTCAGCTTATACCGTTGCAGAATTATATAAAGATTTTATTGAATACTTTGTTTTGGATAAAAGAGATTTATCATTAAAAAATGAAATTGAAAAGCTTAATATTAAAGTTATCACTACAAACACTTTAATGAAAAGTTTAAAAGATAAAATTGAACTATCTAAAGTTATTTTAAAAGCTCTAAAAATGCAAATATAAGGATGAATTACAATGAAGGTTTCTTCTAAAAAAATAGCTTTTATGGGAGTTATGGCTGCTTTAGGAAATTTGCTTGGTTTTATTCCATTAAAAATTCCTTCTCCAACCCCAGCAGTTAATATAGAGCTTCATTTTTCTCAGCTTCCCCCTTTATTTGTAGCTTTTTCGTTAGGTGCAATTCCAGGTGCTATAACAGGCTTTTTAAGTTTAATTGCTGTTACAGCAGTTTATATAAGAAATCCTCTAGTGCCTTTTGGAAATATGATTTTAGCTGGTGCAGCTGGTTTAGCTGCAAAAAAATTTAAACCTATAATTGCTGGGTTAATAGGTGAAATTGTTGAAACACCATTTTTATGGTTTAGCATTTTATTTTGGTCAGGTATAGTTTATAATGTTCCCTTTAAAGTTTTAATCCCTATAGCTGCCTTAATAAATGTTAAGGCTTTTATCGAAGTTTTTATTTCCTCACTTATTGCAAATATTTTATTAAAAAAGAAAGAAATTAAAGCAGCTTTAAAATCAATTGATTAAAAGTAAGCTTATGAAAGTTTATGTAATACTTCCTGTTAAAAATTTATCTCAATCTAAAACTAGGCTTTCTTCAATTCTTAATTCTAAAGAAAGAGAAGCGCTTAGTTTAATGATGCTTAAAGATGTTTTAAAAGCTTTATCTTTAGCTAAAAAAGTTGAGGAAACAATTGTTATAAGCTCAGATTTAACAGTGTTAAATCTTTATAAAGAATTTAATTTTAAACCTCTTATAGAATCCACTAAAGAAAACTTAAATTCAGCTATTAATGAAGCTATACAATTTAGTTTAAGTGAAGGTGCTCAAGCAGTTTTAATATTGCCTTCAGATATTCCTTTGATAAAGCCTGAAGATATAAATACTGTTATTAATGAATGTGAGGGGCCATCATCAGTTATTATTTCTCCTTCTAAAAGAGGAGATGGTACAAATGCTTTGCTTCTTTATCCACCTACAATTTTAAATGTTGCTTATGGAGAAAACAGTTTTAACATTCATGTTGAAAGAGCCTTAAAGGCTGGAGCTAAATTAAAAGTAATTAAACTTTTTAGAATTGCTCTTGATATAGATACTATAGAAGACCTTAAGGAATTAATCAAGCTTGGAGACAATACTTTAACTAAAAATTTTTTAATTAAATTAGGTTTTTCATTTAGGATTTAGCTAAAATTTTAACTTTTCCATTTTTTTCTCCTACATAAACTTCATCAACCATTTTTAAAAACAAGCCTGTTTCAATCACACCTGGAATCATTTTTAACTTGTAATTAAGTTCCTCAGGATTATTTATTTCTCCAAATTCAACATCTACAATAAAGTTTCCATTATCTGTTATTATTGGACCAAGTTTTCCTGAACCCTCTCTTAAAATTGGTTTTCCTCCAATCTTTCTTATTTTATCCATTGTTGCCTTTACCCCAAATTGAATTATTTCCAATGGTATTGAATGTGTAAGTTTATTTACTAATTTTTCTTCATCAACTATTATTATTAATTTTTTAGCGGAGGAATCAACTATTTTTTCTCTTGTTAAAGCTGCGCCGCCGCCTTTTATTAAATTTAAAGTTTTAACCTCTACTTGATCTGCTCCATCAATAGCTAAATCTAAGTTTGGATATTCATTTAAAGAAGTTAATTTTATTCCTAAAGCTGCAGCCTTAAGTTCAACTTGAATAGAGGATGGTACAGCTAAAATCTCAAGTTCCTCAAGCTTTATTTTAGAAGATAATTCATTAATGAATATATCCATTGTGGTTCCGCTTCCTAAACCTATTACAAAACCATCTTTAATTTGTTTTAAAGCTTCAAGAGAAGCAGCTTTTCTAGCATTTTCTTTCCAATTCATTCTTTCTCCAACTCTTCAAGAATTTGCAAAACTTCCTTTCTTAATTCTTCAATATCATTAGTTAACTTTAATTCTTCATGCTCAACTTCAAATTGAGAGGTTTCCTTTAGTTTTTCCTCCATTTTCATTGGTTGCATTTTATTATTGCTTTTTATCTTTAATATTTCTTTTTCTAAAGAGCTTATTCTTTTTTCATATTCATTTTTAATTTTTTCAATTTCCAATTTTATTGCTTCTAATTCTGAAAAAAAGTCGTCTTTTTTATGATTTTCTTTAGAATTTGATTTTTTAATTTTCAAAATGAATTGAATTAATCTTTGTTTTAAATCCTTAAACACTTTTAACTCCTTCTTTTTAAAAAAGAAAAAAAGATTTTTAAAGGTTTTTAATAAAAAATAAGTGAAAAATATAGGGTGAAAAATAACTCATTTTTACTCTTTCTTCAATATTTCCACTTTGCAAGCTGCTAGCTTCTTGAATTTTTCAGCATCCTTTTCGCTTCCTACAATGCTTCCATAATGCATTGGAATAGCTATTTCAGCCTTAATTATTTTAGTTGCTTCAGCAGCTTCTTCAGCAGTCATAACATATGTTCCGCTTACAGGAAGCAAAGCTATATCAACTTGAATATTTTTCATTTCTTGAATTAAATCTGTATCACCTGCATGATAAATTTTAACTCCGCTAAAATTTATTATATAACCCACTTTTTCTTCTTCCTTAGGATGAAAAACTTCGCCGGGTGCTCTAAACTTATTTATGTTATAGGCTGGAACAGCTTCAACTTCTATTTCATCAACAACTATTTTATCTCCAGGCTTTATAAATTTAGTTTTCATTCCTGAAAGTTGAGTTTTACAAGATTCAGGCGCTACAACTATTGTTTTGGAGGTTGAAATTTTTTTAATATCTTTTAAGCTGCAATGATCATAATGCTCATGAGTTACAAAGATTAAATCAGCTTTTTCTTCATCCTTAATATTAAAAGGATCGATATAAATTGTTTTATTGTTTTTAATTTTAAAACAGTCATGTCCAAGCCAGCTTATTTTAACTCCTTTATACTCAAACACTTTTATTCCTCCTTTAACTTCCCTAAATTTTACTTTAATTATAGCTAATTTGAATTTTTTGTTTAACGTAAAATTTAAATCTAATTTTTAAACCCCTTTTAAAGAAAGGGGAAATATTTTGATAGAAATTCCTTTAACAAAAGCTGTTAGGTTAATTTCGCCTAGGGTAACTGCTCTTGTAAATACTGTAGATAAGCATGGAAACTTAAATTCAGCACCATACTCTTGGATTTACCCATTAAGTTTTAATCCACCTTTAATAGGAATAGGTATAGGCGGCAAACATAAGCATACTTATATAAATTCAAAAGATTTTGGAGAATTTGTTGTATGTATAGTTTCTGAAGATTTTGCTCAGCAAGCTGTGAATTGCGAGGAAAAACATAAACCTGGAGAAAACCTTTTAGAGAAAAATGGTCTTCATATTGAAGCTTCAAAAAAAGTTAATGTTCCAAGAGTTAAAGAATCTAAAGCGGTTTTAGAATGTAAAGTTAAGGGGTTTTTAGAATTTGGTGGTGACCATTTAATTTTAGTTGGGGAAATTGTTTATGCTGAGGCTGAAGCTTTAAATGATGAAATAGATTTGGATATTATAAAACCTTTGCTTCATGTTTATGGAGAAAAATTTAGAGGAATTGGAAAAGAAATAATATTGAAAAGAAAATCATGAAAACATCAATTTTTAAAGTATTTTTATTTATATAAAAATGCTTATTTTGAAACCGTTTTAACATAAATTTTATCCAAAAATTTATAAAGATAAAAATTAACTTTGATAATTGTTATAACTTTAAAAGAGGATGCTTAAAATTGAAGCATTTTAAAGATGCTGTATGGCGTGAAATGGTAACTAAAGCAGTAAATTTTATTCAAGAGCAAAAAATTAAATTTGCACGCCTTCAATTTATAGATATAAATGGAATTCCTAAAAGCGTTTCTGTAAGCACTAAACGAATTGAATCTGTATTTGAGGATGGGCAATCTTTTGATGGCTCTTCTGTAACAGGTTATAGACCTATAGAAGAATCTGATCTAATTCTTTATCCAGATCCATCCACATTTGCCTTATTACCTTGGAGAAGTGGAGAAAAAAGCAGTTGCCGCTTTATATGCGATGTTTATACACCAGAAAATAAAAGATTTGAAGGAGACCCAAGATTTATTCTTGAAAGAGCTTTAGAAAAATGCAGGGAAGAAGGATTTATATTTAAATGCGCCCCAGAAATAGAATTTTTTATTCTTAAAGATGAAAAAGGCTCTAAGCCTACTCCAATTGATATAGGTGGCTATTTTGATCTTCATCCTGGAGATTTAACAGAGGATCTTAGACGAGAAATAGCTGATGAAGCTGAAGCATTTGGAATAGAAATTGAAATTGCTCATCATGAAGTGGCTTTAGGTCAAAATGAAATAGACTTTAAATATGATGAAGCTCTTATAACTGCTGATAGAACAGTTACTTTAAAAATTGTTGTAAAAAATGTTGCTAGCAGAAATGGATATATAGCCACTTTTATGCCTAAACCTTTTTATGGTGTAAATGGTTCAGGAATGCATGTTCATCAAAGCTTTTGGTCTCTTAATGGTGAAAATGTTTTTTATAGTGAAAATGAAGAGCAAGGATGGTTATCTGATATAGCATTGCATTTTATAGGTGGTCAACTAGCTTATGGAAGAGAAATATGCGCTATATTAGCTTCTTGGCCAAACTCTTATAAAAGGCTTGTACCTGGATATGAAGCACCAGTTTATATTGCATGGGGTTTTAGAAATCGATCACCTCTATTAAGAGTTCCAAATTTTGGAGGAAAACCTAAATCAGCTAGAGTTGAAATTAGATGTCCTGATCCAGCGGGAAATCCATATCTTCAATTTGCTGTTCTTTGCATGAGTGGATTAGAAGGAATTAAAAGAAAAATTGAGCCTCCAGAACCTACAGAATTAAATGTATATAGGTTAAGCTATGAAGAACGGAAAAAACTTGGAATAAAATCTCTTCCAGAATCTTTAAAGGAAGCTTTAGATGAAATGGAGAAAAGCGAATTAGTAAAGCAAGTATTAGGCGAAACCCTTTTTGAAAACTTTATTCAAGAAAAACGTAGGGAATGGGATCTCTATAGAGCTCAAGTAACAGAATGGGAAATTGAAAGATACTTAAGAAAACTTTAATTTTTTTACCCTTAAAGAAGCGCTGAAATATACTTGTATATTTTTGGAACTTCAGGATTTACTTCTCCGCATCTTAAACAAACTTTAATAAATTCAAGCTCATAAAATCCATTATTTGTTTTAGTTAATTCTATAGAATCTTTAAGTTTATGTCCAACAATATTGCATAAAATTCCCATTTTATTCACCATAAGCATTTAAAAAAAGGATAAATAAAAGCGTTATACAAATTTTCGATGTATCAAATTTTAATCTATCCATTTACTACCTATTCTTTATCATGTAAAATTTTAGTTAATCTTATTGAAGATAACTCTATACGCTCATTTCTTTTCTTTAAGAAAACACCTAAAACCTTAATTTTTTCTCCAACCTTTAAATTTAATATTTCATCTGCTATATTTCCCCAAAAAGTTAATTCCGCTTCTCCAGTTTCATCCCTTAAGGTTAAAGAAGAAACATGCATGATTTCCCCCTTAACTACAACTTCTTTAACTGGAGAAATATTCGCTATAACTCCTTCTACACTTAACAATTTATTGCCTTCATTTTTTATTTCATTTATTTTTGTTTTAGGCGGATCAGCTAAAACAGCATTAAAGTTTAAATTAATTATAGCGAACTTACCTGCTGTTAAGGCAGTAAATTTTCCACTTAACTTTGCTGAAGCATTAATAATTGTTAATACAGTGTTTTCTTTAGTTTCTGCAATTAATTTAGCATTTTCTCCCCAAAAAGTAATTGTTGCTAATCCAGTTTCATCTCCAACCAAAGCTTCAATAACTAAAACTTTTTTTTCAGCTACATTAATCATTTTTAACTCGGATTTTTTAATTAATTTAACTTTAATATTGCAATTTTTAACTCCAGGTTTCAATTCTATAATTTTTAATGTTTTCTCCCAATCTTTAATTGCTGCTTTATTAATTAAATTTAATACAGTTTGTTTTTCAGCATGAATTTCAATGGAACCATTTATTCCAGCAATCACTTTTCCATTCATTATTTGAATTGTATCACCAATTTTTATATCCTTAATTTTTTCAGCTTGTTCATTCCAAGCAACTAATATAGCTTCTCCAGTAGAATCAGAAATTTTAACTCTTAAAACTTTGCCTATACTTGCTTCAGATTTAAAACTTGAAATTTTAGGTTGTGAATTAACAACTCCAATTGCATTTATTTTAGTTAACTTTTTCGCTTCATTAATTTTATTTATAAATTTGGTTACTTCCGGAAAGTTTTTTTCATAAACCCCAAATGGAGAAATAATAATTGAGCTTTTAACTCCTAAATGAAGCTCCACATTTTCTTTTAATCCTTCTTTAGTATAACCATGAAGAATTTTTATTATTTTACCTTGTAATTCTCCAGCCTTTTGAAGAGTTAATGCTTTTTCACCCCAAATTAAACATTGAATAACCCCTGTTTCATCAGCTAATAATAATTTTTTTACAACGCTTTTTTCTCCATTATTTTTAGTAAAATCTTGAATAGGCCAATCAATTATTACTCTTGCAATTAAAGTTACATTGTTAAGTCCAGCTACTAAATCTTTAATTTTAAGTTCTACAGCTTCAGGTTTATCATTTAATTCAATTAAAAATTCCTGCGCTATTAATCTAGCGGCTCCCTCATCAGAAAGAAGCCCTTTATACATTTGCTTTTTTTCTTCAATTAACTTTTCCAGCTTTTCCCGAGTTAAATTAAGTTTACTGGATAAAATCTTGTTTATAATTTCATCTTTTCTCAATTTTCTTCAGCAACCATTAATTTTGTTATAGCTTGAAAAATAGAGTAAAGCTTAATAAAAGCTAAAAGATCAAAATTAAATTAATATTTTTAAAGGATAAAAAGGAAAATTTAAGCCCCGGTGGCTCAGCTGGTAGAGCGACGGACGAGGATAAAAACCTCGGTTGAACCTTGTATTGATTTAAAGGAAAGCCGTAGGTCGCGGGTTCGAAACCCGCCCGGGGCTCTAAAAAATTATTTTTTCATTTTTAAATTGAAATGGTTAACTTTATATATTGAAAATTAAAATTAAAATAGGTTAAGAGGGGGAAAAATTAATGGAGTTAAGAAGTTATGAAAACCTTTTAAGTATAGCTAGATTAGCTCCACTTGACAATCCAAAAAGAATAGTATTTGGAATAGAAGCTGTAAATCAAGTTGGAGAAGAAGCTAAAAAACTTAAAGCAAAAAACATTTTAGTGGTTACTGATGAAAATATTGAAAAAGCAGGATTGCTTGATAAAGTTAAAGCACCTTTAGACGCTGAAAAATTAAAATATTATGTTTATAAAATTCCGACAGCTGAACCTACAATGAGCAGCGCTAAAGCTATAACTGATCATGTTAGAAAAAACAAGTATGATTTAGTTATTGGAGTTGGCGGCGGAAGCTGCATGGATTCAGCTAAATTAGCTGCAATAATGGCTACAAATAAAGGTGATGTAGAAAGCTATTGCGCTTCAGCTACTAAAGCTCCAGAACCGCTAACTGAAGATGCATTACCAAAAATTTTAATTCCAACCACAGCTGGAACCGGAAGCGAAGCTTCAAATACACTTGTAATAATAGATGGTGGATATAAAACTTGGATAACGGATGCAAAAGTTTTAGCTGATGTAGCTATTGTCGATCCAATTATGACTTTAACTTGTCCACCTAGAATGACAGCCGGTTCAGGAATGGATGCTTTAAGCCATTTAGCTGAAGCCGTAATGGTTAGAAAATGGCATCCAATTTCAGATGCTATAGCTTTAAAAGGAATAAGTTTAGTGGCGCAAAATCTAAGAAAAGCCTATTATGATGGAAACAATCTTGAAGCTAGATGGGGAATGTCGCTTGCAGCTATGCTTGGAGGTTGGGTTATAGGTTTTCCATGGGTTGGTGGCCCAGCCACTATAGGTCATTGCATAGCTGAAGCTTTAGGACCAAAATGGAATGTTCCCCATGGTGTTTCATGCGCTATATGCTTGCCTTATGCAATGAAATACAATTTACCGGTTGCTCCAGAAAGAATTAGATTAATTGGGGAAGCGATGGGTGTTGAAACTGAAGGGTTAAACGATTATGAAGCAGCAGAGGAAGCTGTAAGGGCTGTTGCTGAATTAGCATGCGATGTTAACATTTCCTTAGCCTTAAAAGATTATAAAGTTCCAAAGGATGAGCTTAAAGACTTTGCAGAATACTTAGTTAATGAACGTCAATATATGTATGACTTGAAAAACAATAATCCAAGAACTATAACTTTAGAAAGCATAACTGCTCTTATGGAGCAAATGTGGGAAGGAGAACTTTAAAATTCCTTTTCTCCATTTTTCTATTCTTTTTTTAACTGAATTTAAGCTATAGTTTAAATTCTTAATTCTTTAGGTAAAATTACCCTTCAACTTTCATTATTCTACTTATAAAATTTGCTTTACTTTTTAATACAAAAACTTAGCAAAATTTTCTGTTTATTTTCTATTTAAGGATTGGTGCGGGGGGTGGGATTCGAACCCACGAAGGCCTACGCCACAGGATTTCCTATCCCTTTAATAGGGGATCTTAAGTCTGGCACAGCGCTTTAACAGCGCGGCCCTGCCCCTTTGTCCTGATTCCCGCTGTTTAAAGTCTCGGGAACCCCCGCTTTTCCAATTCAACTTTAAACACCAAATTTAATTTTTCCTAAATTAATTATTTCTTTCTTTTCTTCAATTTAAATTAAGTTGCAATATTAACTCTTAAATTTTATTATTCATTTTCAAGCATTGTTGTTCCATTTTTCTTTGGAGTGGAAAGAATTATTGAGGTAACAGTGCTTTTAACTCCATCTATTTTTAAAACTTTATTTTTTAAAAAGTTTCTAAAGGAAGAGAGGTTTTCTGTAGATACTAAAGCTACTATATCAAATTCTCCAGTAACTTCATAAACATCAAGAACTTCAGGCATTTTAACTAATTCATCTACAACTTTATCCATAGCTTTTGATTCAACAAATATATTTAAAATAGCTAGAATAGGTTTACTTGACAATTTTTATTTCCCCTCCAACTTTATTACAAATTTTTATTGAATATAAGGTTGATTTATTTTTTCAAAGCTTTTAATTAGCTTTGGCTGCTCAGTCTTAATATTTAAAGCTTTATTCAATATGTTTTCAGAGAAAATCGAAGTTAAACCTTTTAATGCTAATTGAGTTAATGGATGTTCTTTACCAAATTTTTCACTTATAATTTTAATTGATAATGTTTTAACTTCAAATTCATCTATATACCCTAAGCTATGCAGGTATTCATGCAATAAAACTAGAAATATCCATAAATTAAGTTTTCTTTTAGATTTAGTAGAATTTTTAACAGCTTCTAAAATTTTTCTATTCATAACTATAGAATTTGAACCTAAGCTATGATAAGCGCCTATGCTAAGAGGTAAATCAGCTAAAACAAGCATTAAACCAACTCTCCATTTACCTAAAACATCTTTTACAGCTTTTTTTACAAGCTCAAAAACATCGCTAAAATCTTCGCATTTTTCAAGTTCCGCTGGATAATCTAATTCATTTATTTTATTCATTGAATTCTCAACTCAAAATAAAGAAATTTAATTATTCTTGAAATATTTCAGAAATAATTACAACCAATAAGGAAATATATAAACTGCTCGGTTTACAATTCAAAAATTAAGGCTATAAAATTATAAAAAATTTTAAAGATTGTGGTCCCGCGGGGGTGAATTTCATCGGCATGATGCCGTTTTGAACACCCGACACTCCGGTTTCTGCTGTTAGCCTGGTAGGCTGATGAGTTTGCGCTTTAAGCGCAAACCTACAGCTTCTCCGTTAGCTTTTTAAAGCTAACTCGGAAGCTCTACCAGGCTGAGCTACCGCGGGACCTAAATTAATCTTAAATTTTAAAGCATTAATAAAGATTTCGAAATTTTTGGCGCCCTGGCCGGGATTTGAACCCGGGTCAGGCGGGCGACAGCCGCCTATACTAGACCGGGCTATACTACCAGGGCTCAAGTTAATTTTTAAGGTTTAATTTTAATTTAAATTTTTTGCAACTTCCACAAAAATCTATTGAAAATTACATCTTAAATATTTTTTGTTTCTTAACAAGCAACTTATTAAAGTAATGTACCTCGATTTTTTATAAAATAAATTCTTATTAAAATCTAAAAAACTTTAGTTTACGATAAATATTTACGGGAAATTATTCGATACTTTGAATAGTTAAACTTTATAGGATGGAAAATTTGCGATTTTAAACAGAAAATGAAAGCTAAAAAGCATAGGATCAATTAAAAACTAGATGCTTTTTTTTTAATTTAAATTATAAAAGCAATTAATTCATTTTTAAAAGTGAATTATAAATAGCTGAAAAACAAATTAATATAATGTAGTAAATTGTTAATGCAGCAAAGATTTCAATGTCTTTTTGAGGCATATGCTTAAAAACTTTTTTAATAGGATATAGTATTATACTTGTGACCTTTCTTGGTAAAGGAAATAAAAAGGGCGTTCTATTTTTATAGCGAATATAGTTTATTCCATAGGTTTTTGTCATATCATTTTCTTCATGTAATGCAATCGCTATAACAATCATTATTACTGTTAACCATATGAGTGATGGTGGTGCAAAATATCCCCCTTTCACAGGATGAAAAACATATTTATCATATAGTAAAAGAGCATAACTCCATAGTATAAAACTTAGATATTGTGGATGTCTAGAATATTTATATAAACCTGAAGTAACAATATTTTGTTTAATAAATTTATTATAAAGCCAGCTTGCACATGCCAAAAAGAAAATTATTGCGCTTAAAACCATTATTATAAGAAAGAATAAAAAATCAAAAATGTTAAGCAATTCACTATTATCAACTAAAAAGTTAATAAAGCTTGCAATAAACCTTATAATTTCATAAGGTAAATAAGATATACTACCTAATTCTAAAATATTTTTTGCAAAATATAATTTTTCAAACCATGTTGCTCCAGGAGATAACTCTATTATTGGAAGCCACAAAATTCTAAGAATGCCTATACCTGCTAAAAAGAACATTGTTGAAGCAAAATAACTAAATGTTGGAAGATAAATCATTAAAGAACCTAAAAAAGAAAGTTTTCTTTTCTTTAAAATAAACCCTAAAATTATTAATGCTATAATTATTGTTAAACTAATGTAGCCAAAGGGTTTTATCAAATTAATAAATTTTTCTTCTTCCTTAATGTTTAATCCATATTCAACAAATATTTCTTTTAATAATCCATTAATTATTACTGGCAATTGTATAGTAGAATATAAAATTCCTATCGTAAAAATTGCAGCTAATGCCGTTGAAAACGCTAAGCACTTATTTTTCCTTGATTTCTCCATATATAATAGAATTTTACTTAAAGAATAAAAATGCATCGTTCTTTTTTTACACTTATTATTTTAAAATAATGTGAACTAGAGTATTAAATGCTGCAAGATTGTTTTTGATTTAACTAAGGTTTTTAAGATTAAGGAGTATCCAAGCTATAGAGGTTTACTTGTTAAAAAATAAAGATTCAATAAGCAACAGTAAACTAAATAATTTTAAGTATTAAAATTTATGGCGGGCCCGGCGGGATTCGGACCCACGACCCTTCCCCAGAGCTATAGCTCTACCGGGTGGCTTTCACCAGGTTAAAAGCTTCACTAAGCTTTTTCAGCTTTCCGGTGCTCTACCTGGCTGAGCTACGGGCCCACTTGAAAAATATAAAACTATAACTGCAAAATATATTTTTCGCTTCTAAAAATAAGTTAATCTTATTGATTGCTTCAGCAAACTTTATAAAACCGTTTTTATTTAAGGATAGGCTGCTTAGAAATTCTTAAATTGGAGTATTTTAATTTGAAAAGCTTGTTTTACGGGGAAAATCCAAAATTGAAAATTGAAAATAAAAATGAAAAAAAAGTTTTCAGCGTTTTTGAACATGAGCTTGTTCCAAAACATATTGTTTTAAGCAAGGAGGAAGCTGAAGAAGTGCTTAAAAAATATCATGTCAAACCTTATCAATTACCATATATCAAGAAGAATGATCCTGCTATTAAGGAAATAGGGGCAAAACCAGGAGATATAGTGAAAATTATTAGGAAAAGCCCAACTGCTGGAGAAGCTGTAGCCTACAGATATGTTGTTGAATAAAAATGGAGGAAAAGAAAAATGAGTTTAAAATCAAATTTATGGGAATTAACAAAAAGGTTTATTGAAGAGCAAGGTTTAGTTCGACAGCATATAAATTCCTATAATGAATTTATTGAAAGAGGTCTTCAAGAAATAGTTAATGAAGTTGAAGAGGTTCCCTTAGAAGTTGAAGGTTATTCAATGAAAGTTAAGCTTGGAAAAATAGAAGTTGGTTCTCCAAGGGTAATGGAGGTTGATGGTTCAGAAAGAGAAATTTATCCAATGGAGGCTCGAATAAGAAATTTAACTTATGCAGCTCCATTATATTTAGAAATGAGTTTAGTTGTTGATGGACGAGAAAAAACCTCTGAAACTGTTTATATAGGCGATTTACCTGTAATGCTTAAATCTAAAATTTGTCCTTTATCAAAGTTAACTGCTGATGAATTAATGGAAATAGGGGAAGATCCATTAGATCCAGGAGGATACTTTATAATTAACGGTTCAGAAAGAGTTATTGTAGGTTTTGAAGATTTAGCTCCAAACAGAATTTTGGTTGAATCAGAAAAAACTGGAACTACAACAACCTATATAGCTAAGGTTTTTTCTACAACAGTTGGTTTTAGAGCTAGAATAGAAGCTAAAATGAAAAGCGATGGAGCAATAAATGTGTCTATTCCTGGAATTCCATCTGAATTACCCTTCATAGTTTTAATGAAAGCTTTAGGAATAGAAGAGGATGTTAAAATTGCTGAAATGGTTTCTTTGGAAAGCGAAATTCAAGATGAGCTTGAACCATCTTTTGAAAAAGCTTCAGGCATATTTACAGCTAAAGATGCTTTAATTTTTATTGGAAATAGACTTGCTCCAGGGCAAGTTGAAGAATATAGAATTAAAAAAGCTGAAGCTTTAATTGATAGAAATTTCCTTCCACATTTAGGTAGAAAACCTGAAAATAGATTTGATAAAGCATGCTTTTTAGCTGAAGTAGCTAGAAGACTTATTGAGCTTAAACTTAGAAGAAGAGTAGAAGATGATAAAGATCATTATGCTAATAAAAGGTTAAGGCTAGCAGGTGAATTGCTAGCTGATTTATTTAGGGTAGTTTTCAGAAATTTAATGAAGGATTTAAAATATCAATTAGAGAAAATTTATCTTAAAAAACGATCTGAACTTTTAATTGCTAACGCTGTTAGACCAGGCATAGTAACCGAACGAATTCAACATGCAATAGCAACTGGAAATTGGATTAGAGGAAAAGTTGGTGTCACTCAACTTTTAGATAGAACAAATTATATTTCAAGCATTAGCCATTTAAGAAGGCTTCAATCTCCTTTAAGCCGAAGCCAACCAAACTTAGAAGCTAGAGATCTTCATCCAACTCATTGGGGTAGGCTTTGTCCAAATGAAACACCTGAAGGTTCAAACTGTGGATTAGTTAAAAATTTAGCTCTTTCCTCAGAAATTTCAACAAGCGTTCCATTAAATGAAGTTATTGAAAAACTCTTTAGATTAGGAGTTATTCCAATTAGGGAAGCTGATAAAAACTTAATTAAAGATGGAACAAAAGTAATAGTGGATGGTGTAATCATAGGTTACTGTAGAAACCCTGAAGCTTTAGCTAAAGAAATAAGAATGTTAAGGCGTTCTGGACAAATAAGTCATCAAGTAAATGTTGCTTATTATCCAGCCTTAATTAAAGGTGCTAAACCTGAGCTATATGTTAATTGCGATTCTGGAAGAGTTAGACGACCATTAATAATTGTTGAAAATGGAAAACCAAAGTTAACTCAAGCTGAAATAGAAAAACTTATTAAAGGTGAATTAGATTGGAATGATTTAATTACGCAAGGCTTTATAGAATATTTAGATGCTGATGAAGAGGAAAATGCGCTTATAGCTTTAGATGAAACAAAAATAACTGAAAAAACAACGCATCTAGAAATTACACCTTACACGATTTTAGGTGTATGCGCTTCATTAATTCCCTATGCTGAACATAATCAATCTCCAAGAAATGCTTATGAAGCGGCTATGGCTAAGCAAGCATTAGGATTACCCTCAAGCAACTTCTTTAATAGAGTAGATTCTAGAGGTCATTTGCTTCATTATCTTCAATCTCCCCTTGTTAAAACTAAACCTATGGATTTAACTAAGTATTCTCGTAGACCTGCAGGACAAAACTGTGTAGTTGCTGTTTTATCATTTCAAGGCTATAACATGGAGGATGCAATTATCATAAGTAAATCAGCAATTGAAAGAGGATTGTTTAGATCAACATTCTTTAGATCTTATGAAGGAGAATGCAGGCAGTATCTTGGTGGATTAAAAGATAAATTTGAAATACCTGAACCTGAAGTTAGAGGTTATAGAGGAGACAAATATTATAGATTGCTTGAAGAAGATGGAGTTGTTCCAATTGAAGTTGAAGTTTCAGGGAATGAAGCTTTAATTGGAAGAACAAGCCCACCAAGATTTCTAGAAGAATATAGAGAATTTGAAGCTAAAGGACCTACAAGAAGAGATTCATCAATATGCATGAGACCTTCAGAAAAAGGAATTGTAGATTCCGTTTTTATTACAGAATCTATTGAAGGAAACAAACTTATAAAAGTTAGGGTTAGAGATCAAAGGATTCCAGAAATAGGAGATAAATTTGCTTCAAGGCATGGACAAAAGGGAGTTATAGGAATAACAATTAGTCAAGAAGATCTTCCATTTACAGAGGATGGAATAGTTCCAGATATAATTATAAATCCGCATGCTTTTCCATCAAGAATGACTACAGGACAATTTGTTGAATCTATAGCTGGTAAACTTGCTGCTTTATTAGGTGAACCTGTAGATGGAACACCATTCGATAATGATGGCACAGAATATTTAAGAAGAAGATTACTTGAACTTGGTTTTCAATATAATGGTAAAGAAGTTATGTATAATGGAATTACAGGTGAAAAGTTTGAAGCAGACATTTTTATAGGAGTAATCTACTATCAAAAGCTTCATCATATGGTTTCAGATAAAATTCATGCTAGAGCTAGAGGTCAAGTTCAAATGTTAACTAGACAACCTACAGAAGGCCGAGCTAGAGGAGGAGGCTTAAGATTTGGAGAAATGGAGCGGGATTGCTTAATAGGACATGGTGCTTCAGCACTTTTAATGGATAGATTGCTTGAAGAATCAGATAAGGCTACAGTTTTAGTATGCGAAAACTGCGGTTTCCTAGCTTATCATGATGCTAAACAAAATAGATATGTTTGCAGAGTTTGCGGAGATAAAGCCTCTATTTCAACGGTAACTTTATCTTATGCTTTTAAGCTTCTTCTTCAAGAGTTAATGGCGCTTGGAATAGCTCCAAGATTAAAATTGGAGGAGAGAGCCTAATGGCTTTAATGGAAGAAGCTATTAAATCCATAAATTCAATAAAATTTTCTTTGCTTTCACCAAATGAAATTCGAAAGCTTTCAGTAGTTGAAATTAAAACTCCAGATACTTATGATGAAGATGGAGTTCCAATAACCTCAGGTTTAATGGATGGACGATTAGGAACCTTAGAACCAAGACAAAAATGCAAAACTTGCGGGCATACGGCAGCTACTTGTCCAGGACATTTCGGCCACATAGAATTGGTTGAACCTGTAATTCATGTTTCATTTGCTAAAATAATTTATAAACTTTTAACATCTACATGCAGAAGTTGCGGAAGAATTCTTTTATCTCAAGATAAAATAGATAGATTTAAAGCGGAAATTCAAAAAGAATTTGAGCTTATGAATTCTGTTTCTCCAGAAACATATGATAAAATATTTAAATCTATAAAAAATGTTCGTTCATGTCCGCATTGCGGTGAACCTCAATATCCAATAGAATTTTCTAAACCAACAACTTATTATGAATTGATTGATGGTGGAGCCGTAAGGTTAATGCCAAGCATTATTAGGGAAAGGCTTGAACGAATACCAGATGAAGATTTAATGCTTTTTGGTATAGATCCAAAAACAGCTAGACCTGAATGGGCTGTTCTTCAAGTTTTACCTGTTCCACCTGTTTGTGTTAGACCATCAATCACTTTAGAATCTGGAGTTAGATCAGAAGATGATTTAACTCATAAACTTGTAGATATTATTAGAATAAATCAAAAATTAAAGGAAGCTTTAGAATCTGGAGTACCAACAAATATAGTTCAAGAATTGCATGATTTACTTCAATATCATGTAACCACATATTTTGATAATGAAGTTTCGGGGTTACCACCTGCAAGGCATAGATCTGGAAGAGCATTAAAAACTTTATCTCAAAGGCTTAAAGGTAAAGAAGGTAGATTTAGAGGTAATCTATCAGGTAAAAGAGTTGATTTTTCAGCTAGAACAGTTATTTCTCCAGATCCAAATTTAGAAATGGATGAAGTAGGTGTTCCTTTAGAAGTAGCTTTAAAGTTAACTGTGCCTGAATGGGTTACAGAATGGAACATTGATGAAATGAAAAAGTTAGTAATAAACGGTCCTGAAAAATATCCTGGAGCCCTATACTTAATAAGACCTGATCAAAGAAGAATAAGGCTTGAATTTGTAGCTGAAAGAGAAAAACTTGCTGAAGTTCTTCAACCAGGCTTTATTATTGAAAGACATTTAAGGGATGGTGATATAGTTTTATTTAATAGGCAACCATCCCTACATAGAATGTCAATTATGGCTCATAGAGTTAAAGTTTTACCTTATAAAACTTTTCGTTTAAACCCTGTTGTTTGCCCACCTTATAATGCTGATTTTGATGGAGATGAAATGAACCTTCATGTTCCGCAGGGAGAAGAAGCAAGAGCTGAAGCTAAGCTTTTAATGCAAGTTCAAGATCAAATTCTTTCACCTAGATATGGTGGACCAATTATTGGAGCTATTAGAGATTTAATAACAGCAGCTTTTCTTTTAACGCGAGATTCAACATATTTAACAAAAGAGGAAGTAGGAAAACTTTTAGTAGCTGCAGGTTATGAAGGGCCTCTTCCAGAACCAGCAGTTAAAAAACCTAAACCATTATGGAAAGGAAAACAAATCTTCAGCCTCTTCATACCTAAAGGATTAAATTATGTTTCAAAATCTAATTTATGCAGCGCTTATAGATGTAAAGAATGCTTAAAGGAAAACTGTAAATATGATGCTTATGTTGTAATTAAAAATGGTGTTTTAGAAAAAGGTGTGATAGATAAAAATGCTATTGGAGCTGAAAGATCTGAAAGCCTTCTTCATAGAATAGTGAAGGATTATGGTTCGGAAGAAGGAAGAAAATTCCTAAATGCTATAGGAAAACTTCTTGAAAGATTTCTAACTTTAAGAGGGTTTACATATGGTTTAGATGAACTTGATATACCAGATAAAGTTAAAGAGAAAATTAAATTGGCAATTCAGGAGGCAGAAGAAAAAGTAAAAGAGTTAATTCAAAGCTATAATAAGGGAATTCTTGAAAGGCTTCCTGGAAAAACCTTAGAGGAAACATTAGAAATATATATAATGAATGAGCTTTCAAAAGCTAGGGATGCTGCTGGAGAATATGCAGATAAATACTTTACTTTAGATTATAATGGTGTAATCATGACTAGATCAGGAGCTAGAGGTTCCATGCTGAATATAGCTCAAATAACTGCTTGCGTTGGTCAACAATCGATTAGAGGTAAAAGAATTCTTAGAGGCTTTAGAGAAAGAGCTTTAGCATTTTTTGAACCTGGCGATAAAGGACCTGCTGCTAGAGGATTCGTTTACTCCTCCTATAGAGATGGTCTTAACCCAATAGAATTTTTCTTCCATGCCATGGGTGGAAGAGAAGGATTGGTTGATACAGCTGTTAGAACTCAACAAAGCGGTTACATGCAAAGAAGATTAATAAATGCTTTAGAGCATTTAAAACTTGAATATGATGGAACCGTTAGAGATCCTAGAGGAAACATTATTCAATTTAAATATGGTGAAGATGGTGTAGATGTTAGCAAAAGCGATCATGGAAAAGCTGTTAATGTAGAAAAAGTTATTGAGGAAGCTAAACTTATTTTTAAAGGTGAACCAGCATCAAAAACTTATATTGAAAATAAAGTTAAGGAAGTAGAAAATAAATTAACTCCAGCCTTAACTGAAACTTTAAGAAAAAATCTTTTAGAAGCTAATTTACCTAAAGAAGGTGTAGTTGAAGTTATAAAGAAAGTTTTAAAAGGTTATAAAAAAGCTTTAATGGAGCCTGGTGAAGCAGCTGGAATAGTTTCAGCTCAATCCATAGGAGAACCTGGCACTCAAATGACTCTTAGAACATTCCACTTTGCTGGAGTTAAAGAGCAAGATGTTACTTTAGGTTTACCAAGGCTTATTGAAATAGTTGATGCTAGAAAAGTTCCTTCAACCCCAACAATGACTATTTATCTAGATAAAAAACATAGAGTAAGCCGGGAAAAAGCTGAAGAAATAGCTAAATTAATAACTTACACAACCCTAAATGATATTTCTTTAAGCATAGAATTAAATATAACAGAGTTAAAAGCAATTGTGCATTTAAATCCTCAAGCCATGAATGAAAAATCAATATCAATGGAAGAAATAAGAGAAGCTCTTAAAACTTTAAATTGCGAATTTAAAATTGAAAAATACATTATTGAAGTTAAACCTAAAACTAGCGATTTAGATCATTTTAAAAAGCTTTCCAATAAACTTTCAAGTTTAAGAATAAAAGGGATACCTGCAATTAAAAGAACTTTAGTTACTGAAGAAAATGGTGAATGGTTAATTAAAACTGAAGGTTCAGATTTAAAATCTGTTTTAAGCATTCCAGGAGTAGACCATACAAGAACTATAACAAACAATATTTATGAGGTGGCTTCAGTTTTAGGAATAGAAGCAGCTAGAAACGTTATTATTAAAGAAGCTTTAAATGTTCTTGAAGAGCAAGGTTTAGATGTAGATGTAAGGCATATAATGTTGGTGGCGGATGCTATGACAGCTACAGGCGAAGTTCTTCAAGTTGGAAGGCATGGAGTTAGCGGTGAAAAAGCAAGCACTTTAGCTAAAGCAGCCTTTGAAATTACAGTTCCAACAATAGTTGAAGCAGCGCTTAAAGGAGCTGTAGATGAATTAAAAGGTGTAGCTGAAAACGTTATTGTTGGACGGCAAATTCCAATGGGAACAGGTTTAATAGAAATTTATATGAATGTTGAAACGGAGCGTTTAAATAAATGATCGATATAAATAAGCAATTAAAAATTTTAATTAAAACTGGAAAAGTTAATTTTGGAGTTAAACAAGCTATTAAAGCTGTTAAAACAGGAAAAACAAAAATGATTATTATAGCTTCAAATTGCCCAGAGAAGTTTAAACAGGAAATTTTATATTGCGCAAAAATATCTAATATTCCCGTTTATGCTTATAAAGGTGGAAGCTTGGATTTAGGAGCTTTATGCGATAAACCATTTCCAATATCTGCTTTAACAATAATTGATCCTGGAGATTCAGAAATATTAAAGTTAGCTGAGGTTGAAGAATAAAATGTTATCTAGTAAAATCCGTTTAACAAGCGATGAAATGAAATATATAGCTTTATTTGAAACTACAACGGGCGCTACAGCTAAAGATTGTTTAATTGATGAAAAAAATAATAGAATAATTTTTGTAGCTAAAGAAGGGGAAGCAGGATTAGCTATAGGAAAAAACGGTAAAAAAGTAGAGCTGCTTAAAAAAATGGTTGGAAAACCAATTGAAATTGTAGAATACTCTGATAAACCTGAGCAATTAATTAAAAATGCATTATATCCAGCTAAAATAAAAAACATTAGGAAAATAGAGAAAAACAATAAGGTAACAATGATTGTTGAAGTTGATCCTAAAGATAAAGCTTTAGCCATAGGAAGAAACGGTAAAACAATTGAAAAAGCTAGAATGCTTGTAAAAAGATATTTTCAAATAGAGCGTGTTATAATTGTTTAAGCTTTCGTAAACCTTTTAATTGAGTTAAAAAATCTTTAAGATTTTCAATTTCACTTTCGGTTGTTTCCCAAAACTCTTCAAGATTAAAATTAAATTTTTTTTCATAAATTAAGGCTTGAAAAACCATTTCAAGCTTATCTAATTCTTTAATTAACTTTGCCTCTTTAGAAGAAGAATTTTTATATTCCAGCCATAACCTATAATATTTACGTTTTAAATTTAAGGGAAGACTAGATAAAACTTTTTTTACAGCTTTTTCCTCAAGCCTTCTTAAGTTATTTTTTTCCTTTTTCTCTTTAGGAGTTAAATCCCCTAAAATAGCTTCTTCTAAATCATGAATAATAGCTAATCTAAGCATTTTTTCAATATTCAACTTTTTTAAATCGCTTATCACCATCGATAAAACAGTTAATCCATAAATATGCTCAGCAACAGATTCAGGATTTTTTATTCCAACCCTTATCCATCCACTGCGTTTAACATCCTTAAGCTTTGAAGCATACATTAAAAATTTTATAAAATTATTTTTCATTTAAAAACGCTCTTAATCAAGTTTTAAAATAAGATTTTTAATTAATTCAGCTTTTTCTTTTAAAGTTTTATTTTTTAATGGAAAAATTATAAGCGGATAATTTTTCTTCATTAAAAAATCCAAAAAAGATTTAACCCAAAAATAAACTTTATCGCTTGTTAAAATTAAATTTGCTTTTTTAAAAACTTTTTTTACAGCTTTTTCAGCTTCAAACTTGTTTTTCACAATTATATATTTACCTTTAAGTTTTTTAAGGTAAGCAGCTATTTCTTCATCAATTATTATAAAAGGCTTCATTTTAAAAGCCTTTTTTAAAATTGCTTAAGAATATCTTCTTTTTCCATTATTCTATTGCAATAATGGCAGCGTAACCTTAAAGGATTAACGCTTTCAACAGTAAATAAAGGTTCAATAGGTTCTTTTGCATTAGAAATGCATGAGGGATTACTGCATTTTACAATATCTCTAATTTCTTTTGGAAGCTTCACCTTCTTTTTTTCATAAACTTCATAATCCCGAATAATATTTATTGTAGCTTCAGGCGCTATTAAAGCTATTTTATCAACTTCTTCAGGTTTAAGCTCTCTATTATCTACTTTCACAATATCTTTTTTTCCATATTTTTTGCTTGGAACATTCATGGCTACGCTTACTATATGCGAATCCTTACCAGTTATTTTCAGTATTTTTAAAACATCAAAAGCGTGACCTGCTGTTATATGATCAATAACAGTTCCCTGCTGGATTTTCCTAATATAAAGCTCTTTTTTACTCATTTTTTAACATCCCAATATAAAATCAAAATTTGTAAAAGATTAAAAACTTTTTTTTATATTCTGTAAAAAATTTGTTAAAAACCTAAAAGCTTTTTATTAAACTTTTTAATAATTTAAAAAAAGGGTGAAAAATGAGGTTTCTTGGTAGAAGCATTATATCCATAAAAGATTTTACTCAAGAAGATATGGAATATATTTTTTCAATAGCAGATTCCATGGAATCCATAGCTAAAAAAGGTTCTGAAATGCTTAAAGGAAAAATTATGGCTGCTTTATTTTTTGAACCAAGCACTAGAACCAGATTAAGTTTTGAATCAGCTATGAAAAGGCTTGGTGGAGAAGTAATAGGTTTTTCTGAAGCAAAAGGAACTTCAGTTGAGAAAGGTGAAAACTTAGCTGATACAATAAGGGTTGTTGAAAATTATGCTGATTTAATTGTGATTAGGCATCCGCTTGAAGGTGCAGCTAGATTAGCAAGCGAATTTTCAAAGGTTCCAATTATAAATGCAGGTTCTGGAGCTGAAGAGCATCCAACTCAAGCTATGCTTGATTTATATACTATAAAAAAAGAAAAGGGTTGTTTAGATGGTTTAAATATAGCTTTAGTAGGAGATTTAAGATATGGACGAACAACCCATTCTTTAGCTTATGCTTTAGCCTTATATAATGTTAACCTATTTTTGGTTTCTCCAGAACTTTTAAAAATGAGACGAGAAGTAGTTGAAGATATACAGAAAAAAATATTTGTAAAAGAATTAAATGATTTAAATGAGATTTTACCAATTTTAGATGTAATATATATTACTAGAATTCAGGAAGAGCGATTTGCTGATCCTGCTGAATATGCGAAGGTGAAAAATTCTTATAGATTAACAGCTAAAGATTTGGAAAAAGCTAAAAAAGATGTTATTGTTATGCATCCTCTTCCAAGAATTGATGAAGTAAGCTTTGATGTAGATAAATTGCCATGCGCAAAATATTTTAAGCAGGTTTGGTATGGGCTTCTTTTACGAATGGCTCTTTTAAGCACAATTCTTGGAGCAATAAAATAAAGTGTAAAAGTTTTAATTTAAAGCGTAGCAAACTCTATTTTCTAAATCTTTCTTTTTAGCTTCAGGCCAAAGCATTAAAGGTGTAAAAACATTTTCAGTTCTAGCTATTTGAATTAACTCGCTTGTATCGCAATTTAAGCATTTATAAAGAAAACCTTGGAAAATTTTAGAGCAGTTAAAGCAATAGGAATAATCGCTTGTATAAAACATGAATTTAACTCCTTTATCTTGAGCAAATTTAGTTGTTTTAAGCAAGCTTTCAGGATTAAATTTTTTAGCTTCAAGATAAATTGGTAAAGAAGCATTTCCAAGAAGATTTTGAATTTTAGCTTCGATTTTAACTCTATTTTCTAAAGGTATTTTTAAGGATAATGGCAAAATTGCTTCATCATTATAATAAGGTTTTTCTAAGGAACCTTGAGCAATCACTGTTGATCTTCCATATTTTTCCGCATCAAGCTTAGCTAATCTAGTTGAAGCTTCATTGCTTGGTGCTTGAGCAATCAATATATGCAAATCAAGTTTTTTAGATAAATTAGCCGCTTCATTAATCATTATTCTTAATGTATTAACAGCAAACTTTAAAGCCTCCTCCTCAACATTTATTCCTGTGCCAACATGAGCTATTGTTGCCTCATTTAATCCTACAAAACTAATTGTGCACGCTTCATTTTCTTTAACATAATAAATGCTGTTTCCTAAAGGTTTAGAAAGCAAAGGCAGCAATCCCTTATTTAAAGCTGAATTTACATAGCTTCTTTTAATTTTTAAAGCTTCAGCAGCTAAATTTAATGTTTTAATCAGCAACTCTTTAAATTGTTCATCGTTTCCTTTAGCTTCATAAGCTATTCTAGGCAGATTTAAAAAAACTGTTCCAACATTTCCAGCATTTAAGCTTGTTTCCCAAAGATTACTTAAACCATTACCTAAACGAATTCCCTTAGAAGAATAATTAAAAGCTTCTTCATCATTTAGAAAAACAAAATATGGAATAGAGAATTCAGCTGCTAACTTATGACATTTAAGAAGTGTTAAAGATTTATCTTGAAAATCTTTTTTTCTAACTTTAAAAATTAACAATGGATTTATTAATGGAAATTTATATGTTAATTCTAAAGCAGCATCAATTAACAATTCTAAAAGCAAATTTGCTTCTTGAGCATAATTCCCATATACACCCTCAACTTTTCCATTTGAAGCTACAGCTTCTGTATCCTCAAGAAATTTTGGTATAGAAAGTTCTAAACCTAACGAAAGCCTATTAACAAATAAATTAAAAGGTGTTAAAGCATTAAGATCTTCAAGAAATTGATATAATGCTTCTTTAACTTCCTCCTTAGATAATCCAACTATATATGGCGCTAAAAAAACATTAAACATGTCAAAATGCTGTTCTTCAACAATTTCCCTTGAAAAATAATGGAAAACTTTTCTTAAAAGCATTAAAGCTTCCTTTAAGTTTTTAGGAGGCCTTGAATTAAAGCCTTTCTTTAGGAAAAATCTAATATCATGCCTTATTTCATTTGGAGCTAAAACCCAACTTTCCAATTTATCTAAATGAATATTTCCTGAAAGATGTGCATCTGCAACTTCTCTAGACAAAGCATTTAATAAAACATATTCTTTAATAACTGCTTCTCCAGCCTTTTCTTTAACAAAGTTTACATCCATTTTTTTCTCGCTAGCAAAATTAAAAAGTTGAGTTACATCATAAACTGGCATTCCAAGCCTAGTTAACTTATGCCTATACTCCTCAAGTTTTTTCTCAATTAATATTGAATTAACAAATTCTCGAATTAAAGGTGCCGTAAGATATTTTGTTTTAAGCTTAATTAAACGTTCTTCAACTTCAGCAGCTACTTCTTGAGCAAGCTCATATGGAACAGAAGCTTCATTAACCAATGAATTAACTATTTTTTCGCGATTAAACTCTTCTATAGAAAATTTTGATGTTCTAACAAACATTTTACCTTTTTTAACTGCAATATATTCCTCGATATTTCTTGAAAAATTAACCATCATGCGTCCTAACTCAGTTACATTATACTTTCTTTCCTTTTCATTTAAACTTATTAAACCTGCTGAAAGCAAGCTTTTTAAATGATAAACAAATTTTCCAGCATCTCTAACAGGATCTAAATTTACAGTAGACATAATTTCCGTATATGGAAGCGGACCTTTAACGCTTAAAAGCTTTAAAATTTCCATTCTTATAGGGGATGAAGCAGCATCAAAAACTTCTGAACTTTTTTGAGCTTCCATTTTTAAACCTCGCTAGTTTAACTTTAAAAAATTAGAGTGAAAACGCTTATTAAGTTTAGTTTTATTAAAAATGTAGAGAATAAAGCTTTTCTTTAATAAACATTTTCAGCTTCTAGTAAAATTGAAAAATCTAAAATATTTAAATCGAGTAAAATCCAAAATTATTTTGGGGCGGTGGTCCAGCTTGGTCTAAGATACCGGCCTCGGGTCAACCTTAAGCAGGAAAGCCGGTGATCGCGGGTTCAAAATGCTTTAACAGGAAAATCCCGCCCGCCCCACCTTAATTTTACAGTAAGCCCTTTTTATATTCTCCTGAAACTCCCTTTATAAAAAGGCTAAATATACTGGTTAAGCAAGAAATCATTATATAAATACATGTCATATACATAAGTTTCTTTTAGAATGATCTATAATAGCTAATAAACTTATCAAAATTATTTTCAGCAATTAAAACAAGCTTTTCATGAAATCCTATATTAATTTTAGAGTTTACAAAGGAAAACTTGTTTTATACATAAAAAACCTTTTAAACTCGGTTAAACCTGAAGATTTGATATTTTTCCTAAAAATGAACCATCAAGAAGGTAAACTTCAGCATTTTTTAAGTCTATGCTGCCTGATCTTAAAATTGGTCCAATATATTCCTTATTGTTATTTTCTTTGCTCCAAGCTAAGTTAACTGATTGACCTCCTAAAAGAGGATTAAAAGAGGGCATAATTAAACATTGAGAAAGGTTTATTGATAATGTTTCTTCCTTTAACTTATTTTTAAAACGTTTCATTAAAGCATTAATGAGATTGTTTTTATTAAATAAAGCTTTAACCCAAACTTGTTTAAAAGATCTAAAGCCAAAATGATCTTTAAAAGCTACAACAGGATGCATATGACCCATAATTAAACCTTTACATTTAAGCAATTTTAAAGAAAACCAAGCATGTCCATGAATTAAACCAATGTTTTCTTGAGCTATAATACCTGAGGAGGGAAGAAGCTCTATGTTTGATGGAAGCAAAGATTTAATGTTTCCATCGTGATTACCGGGAATTAACTGTATTTTTTTAACTTTTTTGCTTATTTCTTCAAGGAAAGATGGTATATCCCGTCTTTCTTCAATTTCAACCCTAGCTATTGTATGCTTTAAATCGCCTAAAATAATTATAGAGGAAGGTTTTGAAATTTTAATTAATTTAAGCAGAATTTTTAGCATTTTTGAGGTTTGAGATGGAATATGAATTCCTTGCTTAGCTAATGCTGCTTCCCAACCTATATGCAAATCTGAAATAACTAATGTTTTTTCTTTATTTTCTTCTAAAATTAAAGCTGGAAAAGGTGTAAGCAATCTCAATTTAACCAATTTAAATAAGGTTGCTAAAGATTTATTAATATAAAGCAAGCTTAAAAGTGAAGGAGTAAAAATTGAGTGAAGAAAGCGAAATTGAAATTTTAAATGAAGCTTGCAAAGAAATAAGCTTAAAAAATAAACTTGAGGAAGAATTAAAAATTAAGCTTCAAAAAAAGCTTTCTAAAACATTTAATGAAGCTTTACAACTTGTTTATGCCAAGCGTGTAAAAAAATACATTTTTAAACCAAGCTGCAGAATTTTATGGATTGTTTTAGGAAGAAAAGGTGAATATCAAATTATTCCAGAAGCAAATTTTTGCAGTTGCAACGATTTCTATTTTAGAGTTGTTGGAGGGAAAAAAAAGCTTTGCTATCATTTAATAGCTCAAAAATTAGCTGAAGCCTTAAAAATATATGAAGAAAAAGAATTAATGGATAGTGAATATGAAAAAATGATGGAAAAGTTAAGGGGAAAAGTTAAAAAAGCTGTTTGTTAGGTATTTTTTAAACTTTAAAAAGGGGATAAACATGGCTATTGATGAATTTTATGAATTAATAAAAACTGTAACGATAGTTTTAGGTTTTTTAACAGTAATTTTAATTTTTGTTTATTTAAGTTTAGAAAAAAGAGGATTAGAAGAAAAGAAATAAATTATTTTTTAATCCCAAAACATTCTTGTTCTAGCATATTCTCTTTCAGCTTTAATTATTTCATTATAAAGCTCCTCTTCTGTTTTTAAAGGTTTTCTTAAAATTTTAATTGCGGTGGCAGGACCAATTCCATGACCGCTTAAAACAATAACTGCTTTTTTTCCATAAATTTGAATTAAACTTGCTGTTTTCCAAGCTCCCTTCCAAATCTCTTTTTCTTCCTCATTTAAAACTTGTTTTTTCAATTTTTTCTTAACAACTTTTTCTATATCTTTTTCAATGTTTGAAACAGCTATAAGTGTTGAACCACATTTGGGACATTTAATTTTTTCAGGAATTTTTTGAACAATATTAATATGGCTCCAATCTCCATTAAAAATACATGTTAACTTTACAGTTTTAGAAAGTATTCTTTCTTTAACTATTTCTATTAAAGGTTTTTCTGGTAAAGCAGGTTTAAGAATTTCATGCGGCACAATTTTATCAAGCATTGGATAAGCTAAAATTGAGCATGCTTCATTGTCTTCAACTATTTCTATCGTTATTTCTCCTTTAGCTAAACTAGTTAAAACTTTTTTTGTATTTTCTAAATCAAATTTTTCTAAAAAAACTTCTCTTTTAGCTTCTTTATTTATTGGGGTTGAAGAAAAAACTTTTATAAGCATTTTAGCTTTGCTTTTGTTAAAGTTAGCATTTTTTTCTAAGGCTCCAAATCTTTTAGCTACATGCCAATGCCTCCAAGCAAAAAGCTCTGAATCCTCTAAATAAGCGTTTATTATATCAATTAAATTATCTGATGTTAAACTTTTTAATGCTTCAACTATGATTTTTGGATTTGGTTTAAATGGAAAAACAAAACCTATTCTATATGGATCAATTTGAAAGGAAATATTAATGTTATATTTTGAGTTTAAAATTGTAAGCAAAGCCATAGCTAACGTTTCATTAACTAAATTTCCAAAGCATGAATGAATTATCACAGCATTTTCAAACCTTTCTATAACAATTTTTTTATCTGTTGGAAGAGGACAACTTTTTATTGATAACTTTAAAGATTCAGAAATTTTCTTTAAAGTTTCAACATCAGTTTTTTGAATTAAAAATTTTGGATATTCATTTTCTTTAAAGTTAATTAAGGCTTCTCGAAGTTTTCCTACTTCATTTGCAACCATAAATTCTACAGGGATTAATTCTCCTTCCCAACTTGGAATAGCTTGAAAACTTGGAGGAGCAGGTTCAACATCTATTGAAAGTTTTTCTTCATCAATTTTTATTACTTTCCATGTGTAACCATGCATTATAAACTCTAAACCTGGAAAACATCGTTTAGCTACAAATTCTTGATCCAAAACACCAATTTTCTTTTTTCGAATAAAATCAAAAACAGAAAAATGTTTTACTTCAGGAATCATAGATAAATTTTCATAATAATATTTAAAGGCTCTTTTAAAGCTTGATTTAATAAAATCTTTTTTAACCCTTAAAATTTTTAATTCATTTAATTGTTTTACAACTTCAAGAAAATCTTCAAAGGTTAAATTTCTATATGGATAAGCTTTTTTAACAATTTCATAAGCTTCCCTGATAGATAACTCTTTAAAATCTAAGGTTAAACCAACTATTTGATGCGCTAAAACATCTAAAGCATTTTCATGAAGTTTAATTTCTTCAAGCTTTCCTTTCTTTGCAAATTCAGTTATTACAATTGATTCAAGAAAATCATCAATTCCAGTTGCTATTATAACGCCTTTAGGTTCAGCTTCAATTGAATGACCGCTTCTACCAACTCTTTGAATTAAATTTACTGATTGCCTAGGTGATGTATATTGAATAACTAAATCAACTGTTCCAACATCTATTCCAAGCTCAAGAGAGCTTGTGCATACAACAGCTTTAATTTTTCCAGATTGAAATTTAGATTCAACTTCTTCTCTAACTTCTCTTGAAAGAGAACCATGATGAACTTCAATTGGAATAGAAGGGTTTAAAGCTTTAATTTGAGCTCCTAAAGCTTCAGCATGCTCTCTAGTATTTGTAAAAATTAAGGTTGATTTATGATTTAAAACAAGCTCAAGTATACGTTTTATTCTTGCGATAGAACTTGAAGATAACCCAAGTTTTTCGCTTTCTTTTTCATCTTCAATGCTTGGAGTTACATATTCTATATTAACGTTAAATCCTTTAAAAATGCTTGCTTTAATAATTCTTGCTTTTCTATAGGTGCCTACAAGGAAATTAGCGATTTTTTCTTCATCACCAACAGTGGCTGATAAACCTATTCTTTGAGGTTCAACTTCAGTTATTCTAGATAATCGTTCTAAAGCAATAGAAAGTTGAACACCTCTTTTATCGCAAGCCAACTCATGAATTTCATCTATAATAATCCATTTAACTCCCTTTAAATGTTTTCGCATAGTTTTCCCTGGAAGAATAGCTTGAAGAGTTTCAGGAGTTGTAATCAACATGTTTGGAGGTGCTTTAGCTTGTAGAACCCTAATTTTATTTGGGGTATCTCCATGTCTCACTTGAACGTTTATACCTAAACTTTCACCAATTGAAGCTATACGCCTTAAAATATCCCTATTTAAAGCTCTTAAAGGAGTTACATAAATAATTGAAATTCCTTTTATTTCATTTCTCATTTTAGCTGAAAGAAAAAGACTGAAAACAGGTAAAACAGCTGCATAAGTTTTTCCAGTTCCTGTAGGAGCAATTAAAAGAACGTTTTCTCCCTTTAAAATATGAGGAATCGCCAACCTTTGAATTTCACTAAGATTTTTCTCTATACCAGCCTTTATTAAGCATGAATCTAAAAACTCTTGAATAACCTCCATAAAAAAGCTTCCTCTAAACCCCTCTTTTTATTTCATACTGTTTAAAGCAAAACATAAAAGTTAATCTTCACTATTTGAATATTATTTTCGAATTTATAAAGGCTCATATTAAATTATAATTCTTTTTAAATTTAGCATTAAGCAATAAAACTAATTGTTAATAAGCTTCATTAAAAACTTTATTAACGGCTTTTTAAATATTTATTTTTACTATAAAATTAGTGTTTAACATTTGTTTAGGAGCCTTCTTTAATGAATAAAAACAGTTTTAAACTAAAATTACTTATCCTTGGTATGCTATTTATTCTATTAACCTTAAGCAATATAAAATTAATAAATGGTGATAAATTAATTCAAAAGGAAACAGTTAAAGCGGTAATATATGAAACGCTTATTTCAATTGATGATCCTGAATTTAAACCTTATAATCCATCTTCAGGTAATGGCACAATTGCTAAAGTAATCGATATAGATGGTGTAAAATATTTTCAAAGTTTAATAGATGAAGGGGTTGAGCCTCCACCTGACGATTATACATTTCGCTATCTAACAAAAATACCTGAAGTTGACTCTAGCAAACATTGGAAACTATACTTTAAACATAAAATTGTTAATTTAGCAGATGTAGATTTAGTTAACTGCGCTTTAGATGGATGGCATTCTTATTTAATAGCTCCAGGTGGAAGCATTTATGGAAACATTTGGCGTTTATACAAGTATAATTCTTCATGCCCAACAATTTTAAAAGCTAAATCTGCTATAACAGCAAATACCTCCTATATAATTCATAATATTCCTTCAGGCTATAGAGTCACTTTTATATTCTCTTTTAAAACAGGAGATACCATACTTGATTCATGGGTTGAAGGAGGCGTTATAGGTAGAGAAATAATTAAATTTAAAGGTGTAAATTATACATTGCCATTAATGGAGTTAAATAGAATTAATCCAGGTTCAATAAAGCTTACTCCACCAAAACTTATAGAATACAACTTTAAAATTACAAATCTTAATGCGACAAGCAGCTTAAGAATTCGTGTAGAATATAAATTTGGAGAAACGGCTGTGTGGGAAATGCAGTTTTGGCCTTCAGGTAACCAAGGTAAATTGGGTGCTTTAGAATTTACCTTAGAACCTTTAGCTGCAAAAAACTTAACTATGAGTCTTATTTATCCAGAAGATAAAGATGATCATGCTGTGCTTATATACTTTAATGCTTTAATTCTTTCAGGTAAAAATGCACCTCCATTAATTGGTGAAATATGGGAAAACCTTTATGGAGTAAACTCTTATTTAGGAATAAAAGAATCTTGGGTTAAAATTAATTTGGACACTAAAGAAAATTCTAAAGTTGATTTATTTATTATTGTAGCTCCATATGTTTCACCATTTAGCCAAGATATTTTACCTTATGAACATTATTTAGAAGTTAAAATTTTTGATAGCAATTATGAAAAGCTTATTTATGGCCCAATAAAAGTAGTTATAAATGGAACCATTATGAAAGGGAATGAACTGCTTATAAATTATTCTATACCAGCAAAGGAGTTAAATTATAAAAGCGGTCGATACATTATTCAAATAGATACTTATAGAAAAGGATTAAAGGATATAAATTTAGCAAGATTATCAATTCCATTTCATTTAAGCCTTCCAAATGTTAAAATAGCAGGTTTAAAATTTGAAGAAAAACCTAAAATTGGAGTACCTAATAAAATTATTGCAACTATTATGAATAATGGTGAATCTTCAGCTAACAACTTTAAAGTAACATTATATATAAACAATAAGGTTGTTGAAGAAAAAAGAATAACATTGCTGAAACCAGGTGAAACAATAGAGTTAACTTTTAATTGGACGCCTCAAACTAGAGAAAATAAAATAACTATTAAAGCTGATGATGAAGAAATTTTACCTGAAGAAAGACTTGATGATAATCAAGCTTCAAAACTTATATTTGCTGGTTGGTTTTTAATAAGTCCCTATATTATAATTGCTTTGATAGCTATAATTGCGGCAGCTATTATTGCTATTTATAGCATGTTAAAACATAAAGCAAAGAGTGAGCAAAAAATTTGTAAAATGGTGAAGTAATGAAAAATTTAAAAATAAGCGCTTTAACAATTTTGCTTTCCCTCATATTTTTAACAATTATTTTACAAACATTTTATACAAATTTTTATAAAGGTTACACAAAATTTTTTAATAATGAAAGAAATTCTTCTTTAACATATATGTTTACCACGTATATTATTGAAAACTTTTCTTCTATAGCTTCTCAAAAAATAGAGTTGATAAATCGATTAAAGGAATCTGAAACCTTATGCAAAAGCTTTATGCTTTCTAAAATGGTTACTAATGAAGGTGCAGTTTACTCCACATTTAAACAAGGCTATAAAGAATCAACTGTTTATGGAATTAATCATGAAGTTACAGCAGAATCAATAGGATTATTAATGCTTTATGCTGTTAAAGAAGGAAATAAACCATTATTTGATATGGAAGTAGCTTTTCTTAAAGAAAAGCTTCTTAGCCCCTTAGGTATATGTTATTGGAAGTTAAAAGAGGATTTTTCTCCATTCATTTATAATGGATATTTTTCAAGCGCTTCAATAGATGATTTAAGAATAATTGATGCTTTAATTGAAGGTTACAATTTATGGAAAGATATGAATTATATTTCTTTGATTTACATTATGATGAATGGAGTTTTCAATTATGAAGTTGATGAAGCTACAAATATTCTTGTGGATTATTATGTTTGGAAAAACAGTGAAAGCGATATGGGGAAAAAAGCTGAAATTTTAACTTTAGCTTATGCTAGATTACCAACACTTTTAAAAATGGCGAAATTTGAATCGCGATGGATAAAAGTTTTTAATGAAACGTTAAAAGTGGTTCTTGAAGGATTAAATTCTCAACAATCATTATTTTATCAAGAATATAATGTTAAAAATAAAGAGTATAAAGGCGTTTATTTTAATACTATTGAAGAATTAATGATAGCTTTAAATTTAGTTGAAATAGGCAAGAAGGATAAAGCTCTCCTTATTCATGATTTTTATAAAAAAGCTTATTTAAAAGAAGGTTTTATAAGCGATATATATAGGCTTAATGGAGAAGCTTCTCCTTCTGATGCAGGTATTGGAAGCTATGCGCTTTTAGCTAGGCTTTCTTTAAAATTAAATGATTATGATTTTGCTTTAAAAATAATATTTGAAAAAATTTTAACTTGCCAAGAGAAAAATTCAAAAAGCGAGTATTATGGTGCTTTTATGAATGAATGGCCTATAATTAAAGATGCAAATGCTTACGATAATCTTCAAGCTCTTTTAACTTTAAGGGAAACTATAAAAGCTTTAAATGAAACTAAATAAGAAAACAAAATTACACAAAATCTTCCCCTTATTAACATTAAATTACTTTTTGCAACTTTAAATTTGCTTTTTTCTAAAAAATAAGTTTAGGATTGGAGCCCCGGGCGGGCTTCGAACCCGCGACCTTCGGCTTTTCAGAGTTTTACCAAGCCGACGCCCCAACCAGGCTAGGCTTTCCCGCCATCGTAAAATGATGGAACCGGGGCCCAATTTATGGGGCGTCTTTAATATTTTAATGTTTTTGATTTAATATAACAATCTTTTGCTTGAATTAAGCTTTTTCATTATGTTTCATTCTCAAGGATTTATAAATATATTTTTTATGTTTAAAACAAAAGTTATTTAATGAATTTTTTCGTTGGAAAGGTTTAAAAGGGTTAATATTTAATAAGTAAATTTAAAAGCTTAAGGAGGAAAAAATTTGGTTAAGAAATGTCCTGTATGCGGATTTGACAATAGGGATGATGCAAATTTCTGCGCTAACTGCGGCACTTCATTAGCTGCCCCACCAACAGTTAAACCTGTTCCTTCAGTTAGAGTTGTTTCTCCAGTTGCTCCTCCAGGACCTGTTCGAATTCCACCACCAGGAATGTGCTATTATCATCCTAATTTACCAGCTGCCTATATATGCGCTAGATGCGGAAGAGCAATATGCAAGGATTGCGCTAAATTCTATAATGGATTGGTGCTTTGTCCACAATGCTATGCGCTTGTAGCTGGACCTGAATATGTGCCTCCGCCAGCTGCTCCTGCTCCTCCACCGCCAACTTATCCTGCGCCGCCGCCACCGCCACCAACTTATCCACCTGCTAGAGCATTATGGGGTTTTATAATATCGCTTATTGCAGGTATATTAATTATAATTAATGCTGCAGCTTTACTTTCAGCAGGTTTCTACGCTACTTTAGTTGGAATATTCCCATGGATAACTTGGTTTGGACCATTTCCACCATGGCTTTTAGTTGTTATAGGGTTAATTTTAGGTATAATCGCTTGTATAGGCGCATTGCTAATGATACTTGGATATGGAACTATAGGAAGCGTAGTAGTGTTTCCAGCAGCTATAATTTCCTTAGTGCTTGGCGGAGGATTCGTAGCTGGCTTTGTATTGGGTATAGTTGGCGGAATCATGGGAATGCTTGGCAGATAAATAAACTCCCTAAAATTTCAAAATTTTTATTTTTATTTTTTTTAAGGTAAGGTTTCGAGGCTTGAAATAAAAGTGGTTTCTCTTAAAGTTTCAAAAAATATTTTTGAAAAAATAATGAAGCAGGTTAATGAAAGCCCAGATAAAAAAGCTATAGGAGTTTTAATTGGTAAAATGAATAAAGAATATTTAGTTATAGATGATGTTGCAAGCGGGGAAATTAAAAGAAATGATTCAACAATTTCTTTAACACCTAATGCTATAGCTAAAATAGCGGATAAAATATTAAAGGGGGAAATAAAAGGAAATATTGTTGGATGGTATCATACGCATCCAGGTTATGGTATTTTCATGTCTGAAATAGATGAAAAAACTCAAAATATGTTAAGTCAATTTTATCCTGAAGCAACCGCTTTAGTTTTAGATCCTATCTCTAAAGAATATAGATTTTATGTTTTAAATGATAAAAAAAGCTTAAAGCCTATTGAAGAAAATAAAATAGAATTTTTTGGTTCAGGAAATATTTCAGAATGGAAAACTCCCTCAATTAAAAAAAGCGAGAAAACTTTTTTATCTATTCAACCTTCTCCTCCTTCAGTTAAAAAACCATTAAGTAAAAAACAGGTTTGCGCTTTAATTTTAACCTTAATTTTAATTGCTGCTTTAATTTCAGGTTTTTTAATTTGGGGTTATGGTCGATTTGGAGGAGGATTACCTTTAATTAAGCATACCCCTGTTACAAATGCTGTTGTTGGTTCAAGCATTACTCTTAAAGCTGAAGTTACAGGCGGTGTAGGAGGAATAGCAAATGTTACGGTTTATTATGAATGGTCTAAATTTGTTAAAGCTAATAGCGAAATTTCAAGCATTCAAATGCCTTGGAAATCTGCTTTAATGCTTCTTGTAGCAGCTGGAGGAAATGAATATGCTTATACAATACCAAGCTCTGAAGTTTTAGGTGACATAGATTATTTTATTGTGGCAATTGATAAAGCTGGAAATAAAGCCAGCACATCAATTCAAACAATTAAAGTAGCGGATTTTGATGTTTCCTCCTCAACAAATTCAATTACAGTTTATGTGGGTGGATCTGCTTCAGCTAAAATTTTAGTTAAATCAATAAATGGTTTTTCTTCTAAAGTGAAATTTTCAACAGCAACTCCTCCATATGGAATTTCAGTTATTATTAATCCATCTGAAGTTTCACTTTCATCAGGCGGAACTGCAACAGCTATAGTAACTGTTTCAGCTCAATCAGCTTCAGGAACCTTTAGAGGAATCTTCAATTTAGAAATTTATGGGGAATCAGGTGAAGCTAAACACTCAACTATTTTAACTGTGATTGTTCCAAATTTAGATTTCTCTATTGAACCTAAAACTAAAACTATTTCTAAAGGTGAATCAGCTTTATACACGATTATGCTTACATCATCTTTTAATTTTACTGCAGATATAACTTTTAGCTTAACTGGTTTACCTGAAGGAGCTTCATGGGAAATTGTTTTACCGCAAAATAAACTTAATTTAGGAAACTCAATAAATTTAATTTTGAAAATTGATACAACTTCTAAAGTTCAATCTGGAACATATAATTTAACAATTACAGCTATTGGAGGTGGATTAAAACTTCAAGAAACAATAACATTAATTATAAAATGAAAAGCTTAATATTTATTTTTGTAGAGTTATCCATTTTTATAGAGGTAAAGAGTATAAAAATTTAAAATAAATAAAAAAAGGGAGGTTTAAAAATAAATGAGATTATTTATTCAAGCTCCAATTGGACCGCAAACAGGTTTAGCTGAAATAGAAGTTATTCCAGACCATACAATAGGTGAAATTAAACAGCAAGTTTGCGCATCTTTCGGTGTTGATCCATCAACAGTAGCCTTAATGTATGGCGGTGTAATTTTAGATGATAACACTACAGTTGCTAAAGCTGGAATTCCTGAAAATGCTCAATTAGCTTTAATGCCCTTTAATATTGTAGGCGGTTAATAGGCGGTTTAAAAAATTTGGATGTTGAACTTTTATATAAAGAAAAAAAAGTTGTTAATCATCAGTTTCCTATGGTAACCGCTTTAAATGATCCCCCTTCAATTTATGAAGGGCTTATTAGATGCGAAAAAGGCGAAGTTAAAAAGCTTGCTGAAGAAAAAATTTGGCCTTTTACAGAATATGTGAATTGGCATAGGTTTAGACTTGAGTTACCTAGCGAATATCCTATTAAACCACCTATTGTAACATGGCTTACTGAAATTTCCCATCCAAATATTGTTCCTAACATTCCTGGAGCTGTTTGCGTATCTATTTTAGGGGAAAGCTGGAAACCAAATTTAAGATTAGCCTCTGTAATAAACGCTTTATATTATCTTCTTTCAGATCCAAACCCCACTAATGTTTTTGATCATCCAAACTGTTTAAAAGCAGCTGAAGTATGCCGAAAATATGGTTTTCCAAAAATGGGTGGAAAAAAAATTGAAAAGGAATCTGCCAGCTTCAACGTTATTCCTGTACCATCATGCCCATCAAGAAAACAAGATGAAATCCTTCATTTTAGAATAGTTGAGTAGCAAAGCATGCAGATTAAAGCTGAAATACCTTTATTTAAAGAAATTTATGTTGAAATTGATGAAAAAGAAAAAGTTAAAGATTTAAAAAGAAAAATTTGCAGTAAACTTAATTTACCTGAAAACTTAACTTTTCTTATTTTAAACGGTGAAATTCTTCCTGAAAACTCTTTAATTAAAGAATTTGATTTTAAATCTAAAACTGTAATAATTGATTATTTATGGGCTAGATTTCTACCTCTTTGGGGTGAAAAAGCTCAAAAAGCTTTAAGAGAATCCTCAATTCTTTTGGTTGGAGCTGGAGCTTTAGGAAATGAAATAGCTAAAAACCTTGCGATGCTAGGCATTGGAGAAATAACCATAGTAGATTATGATAAAATAGAATTATCAAATTTAGCTAGAGATGTATTTTTTGATAAAAGCGATATAGGCGAATTTAAATCTTTAGTTTTAGCTAAAAAATTGAAAAATAAAAATCCTCATTTAAAAATTGAAGCTTACAATTGCAGAGTTGAAGATTTACCTCTTGAAGTTTTTTTAAAATCTAACTTGATTATTTCAGGTTTAGATAATTTAGCTTCAAGAGTTTTTTTATCAATAATTGCAAGCAAATATAAAATTCCTTTAATTGATGGCGGCATGAATGGTTATCAAGGAAGAGTTCAAGTTTTTATTCCGCCAAATTCACCATGCCCCATATGCGCTATACCATTAAATAATTATGGTAAATTAATTGGGCTTAGAAATCCATGCAGCGCTCCAACTACTGAAGGAACAATACCTTCTCTTCCAACAGTTGCATCTTTAATTTCAGCTATTCAAGCTCAAGAAGCTGTTAAATTAATTTTTAACCAAAAAATAAATGAAAAAATTGAAAAACCTTTAAATGGACTTTTAATTTTAGATTTAAGATTTAACCGTTATAATATTTTAGAGCTTAAAAAAAATCCTGAATGCATTGTTTGCGGAAAAAATGGTTTAGGAAAAAGCGAAACCGAAATAATTGAGATTCCAATTGAAAAATGCTTGAATTCAATAGCTGAAATAATTAAAATCGCTTCTATAAAGGTAAATGTTAAAGATCCTCATGAAATAACAGTTTTTAAAGAAAAATTTAAAGGTGAATTAATAAAAATTCCAAGCTTCAGTAAATTAAACGAATATGAATTAAAAAAGGGCAGTTTAATAAGAGTTATATTTAAAAACTTAAAGCAAGAAGATTATAAGGAAGTTTTAATTAAATTAATTTAAGGTTTAGAATTTAAAATGGAGAGTTAAATTAAATGGTTATATGCAGTTTTTGCGGTAAAAACAATAGGGATGAAAGTAAATTTTGTTATAATTGCGGTAAACCTTTACAAAGGGAACCTGTAAAAACTAAGGTTCTTCTTCCAATTTTAAAGGCTTCAAGCAGCTTCTTTATGGTTAAGCCTCCACCAAGAATTATACCGGCTGTTGGAATGTGCTATTATCATCCTAATTTACCAGCTGCCTATATATGCGCTAGATGCGGAAGAGCAATATGCAAATATTGCGCTAAATTCTATGGGGTACTTGTTTTCTGTCCTGAATGCTTTTCAAAAATAAGCTTTATTCAACCAGCTACTCAATTTGCTCCAGCTTACCCATTTTCTTCAACCTTTCAATCGACTCCATCAAGCTTTCCCTAGTTAACCCTAAATCTTCAATAGCTTTACTTACAGAAATGCTTCCTCCATGAGAAACAATATAATCCAAAACTTTTTTATCTAAATCTGTTAAGGTTAAGCTTTGCTGGATTGAAGCATAAGGAAATTGATTAGCACCGCATTTATTACAGTATAAAGCGCCTTTAGGAATTTCTGAACCACATTTAATACATTTATTTTTAGCAGCTTCACCCTTTATAATTGAAGGAAACCTATTTTTAATAATGCTTTCAATTTTCTCAAGAAAATGAGTTTTTTTAGCGTAAATAAGCATTGTAGCAGCAGCTGCTGCTGAAATTAAACCTGCAATAAATAAAATTGCTGTTGAAGGATAAATTGAGGTTGAAGCTTCACTTTCAGAAAATTTTTCTGAACCTAAAAATTCAACTTTAACCTTTATTAAACCTGTTGATGAAATTTTACATTTTGAAAAAGCTTCTCCTAAATTATTTGTTAAAACAGCTTCTTTATAAACTGGTTTTTCATTAACAAAAAAAGTGAATATTAAAGAAGCGTTTGAAACAGGATTTTTAAATTCATCTTTTAAAACAGCTTTAACTTTAATTTCGTTTCCTTGAAGAAAAGGTTGCGTAATTAAAGTTAAGCTTGTTTTTATAGGGTTAACCGTAACAATGCTTAATGCATAAGAGCTTGAGTAATTTTCATTTCCTTCATATAAAATTTTAATTTGAATTTTTCCTTTAGTTAATGGTTTATAAATAAATTCAGCTTCACCAAAATCATTTGTTAAACCTGTTAAAACTTGAGAATCTGCATAAAGTTTAACAATAGCTTTACTTATAGAATCATTATATTCATCTATAAGCCTAACTTTAATTGAGGTTTCTTCATTTACTTTTCCAATTTCAGGTGCATTAACAATAATTTTAGTTAAAGCTTTATCAATAGTTAAATTAAATGAAGCGGTTGAAGCTTCAAAAATGCTTGATCCAGAATATTCAACTTGAATTTTATAGCTTCCAACTTTAAAATTCGCATTAAAAATTAAGTTTGCTTCCCCTAAATTATTTGTTGAATTTACACCTAAAAAACTTGAGTTTAAATAAAATTTTATAGGTGCATTAATAACAGGATTATTGTTTCCATCTTTAAGTTTAACAATTAAATTTGCTGATTCCTTATATTTAATGGTTGAAGGAGCATAAATTTCAATTTTAACCTTTAATTTAACAATTTTCACTTGCACATTAAAATCTTCAGCATGAAAAACCCCTCTATAATCAAAATATGAAATTTGAAAAGTTAATTGATGAATTCCAAGCTCGATTCCTAAAGGTGCTGAAACAAGAAAAATTTCTTCCCGCGTTTCTTCAGGTTTTAAATTGCCTAAAACCTTAAGGTTAGGTGTAACAATTAAATTTGCTGATTCAGAAATTTTTATTGAAGCATTAAACATTTCATCGTTTCCACCATTTTTAAAGCTTATTTTTAATTCTTCAGCTTTTTCAGCTCCAGCTTGAACCTCAACACTTGAGAAACCCCAATCTTTAATAAACAATTTAACAATGGTAACTTTAAATTGATAAACATCCTCTTGAATAGCTATGCTTTCATTAAGCCAATAAAGCTCAATTCGCATTAAATATTCTTTAGGCCCCTTAAGATTTGAAACAACTATTTTTTTTGAATATTCATTATTTAAAGGGCAAATCCAAGGTTGAGACGCTTCATCATAAACTAAATTGTTATCTGCAAAAACTGTTAAGAAAAATTTTGGTTCTCCAAAAATTGATGTTACAGCTTGATTTTTTATAGTAACATTAATTAAAATAGGTTCACCATCATAAACTTTAGGGGTAAATTGAACATTTTTAAAGAAAGCTTCTTTAAAGCCTTCAGCTTGATTAAAAAAGCTTAAAATAACTGTTAAAGTTAAAAGGAAAATTAAAAAAGCGATTTTTTCATTTTTCAATTTTCTCTTCCTTACAATATATTTGCTTAGATTCCTGAATAAAACTTTTAATCAAAAACGCTTTAAATTAAATTAATTAAATTTATTCATTTATTCTATTATAAAAGCTTGATTAATTTAAGAGGTTTAAAAATGGGGATTTCAAGCTATTATAAAGGAAGAAACCGAGAATATTATGCTATGCGCCTTTTAAAAAAGAAAGGTTGGATTTGCATTCGAAGCGCAGCCAGCCATTCACCTGCAGATATTTTAGCTGCTAAAAATGGAGTTGTAAAATTAATTCAAGTTAAAAGCGGAAAAATAAATTTAAAAGAAAAAAAAGAATTAAAGCGTTGGGCTAAAGCTTTTAATGCAAAAGCTGAAGTTTGGCATTTTAAAAACGGTAGAATAATAAAGGAAACTATTAAATAAAAAGAAGGGTGAAAATTGAAGCTTAAAATTTTAAAAACATGCTTTTTTATAATACTTGCATTTACAATTACTTTTTTAATTTTTAAACCTTCATACTCTATAAATGGCGAGTTAATTATTAATGAAAATAAAATTTTTATTATTGAATCAAGAAGCTTAATTCAAACTGGAAATATAACAGTTAAGGATAATGGAACGCTTTTAATTAAAAACGGGGATCTTCAACTTTCAATTAGAGGAGAAAAAGCCTATAATATAACTGTGAAAGATAAAGGGAAAATTTTAATTTTTAATGGAAACCTTACAGCTTTAAATGAATTTTCAAAAATAACTATAATGGATAATGGCAATTTAACCCTATTAAATGCTTTTATAACAGGTTTTGGAGCAATCAATTTTTATGGAAACGCATCCTTCACAGCTGAATCATTAAAGTTAAATGTTAAAACTATTTTGGGAAACTGCTCAATAGTTAAAATCATAAATAGCGAAGCAGCAAATTCAAAAATAAGCTTAAACTGCTCTAAAGCTTTTATAGAAAACTTTAATAGTGAAACCTTAAATTTAAATTCAACAGAGCTTTTCATTTCAAATTTTCAAGGAGTAAACTTTAAATCTTCAACCTTAAAAACAAATGTAAAAAATGTTTTTGTTGATAACGCTTTAATTAAAAGCTTAAATGCTTCAATAAAAGATTCAAGCTTTAAAAGCTTAACTGTTAAAGGTTTTGGAAAAATTTATAATGTTACAACTATGGAAAGCCCTTTAACCAGGGCTGGAGGCATAATATATGCTTTATCAAATTCATCTTTTCAAAGATATTGGTATTTAACTTTAACCATAACAGATTTAACTAATACAGGTATACCGGCTAACGTTACAATATATAGCTTAAATAACTCAATTGCTTTAAAGGGGCAAGCTTCAATAAATGGAATATTTAAAACAGCTGTTTTAGCTGAGGAAATAAATGAAACAAAAACAATTTTCGTAGGAAACTATTTTATTCAAGCTGAATATAAAAATTATTCAACATTTAAAGTTCCCTTAACCATAGACAGCAATAAAAACTATTCAATAAAATTTTATTATATAATTCCTATTGAAAGCGCTGTTTCAATTCAAATTTTAAAGGAAAAAGTTAAAGTTGGCGAATTTATAGAGGTTAAAGGAAAAATTAACCCGCCTATAGAAAAAGCTTTAATTGAAATCCATTATATTAAACCAGATCAATCAGAATCAATTAAAGCAGTATTCACAAATATAGATGGAAGCTTTACAAGCAAATTTAACCCTGATACTCCTGGAAAATGGATTGTTTACGCGGTTTGGATTGGAGGAGAAAACTATGCTGGAAACAAAGCTCTTTTCACCCAAAAATTAATATTTTATGTTGAGGAAAAACCATCCCCAATCAAAGCCATTTTAACAATAGCACCAATCGCCATCACAATTTTAACATTAATTTTAGCTTTCGCCTTCATTATGCTTCAAAAAAGAAAGCCCAAATAAAGCTTATGGAATTAAGAAGAATAAAATTTTTAGCAACTGACGAAGGCTTTGGAAAGAGAAATCCACATAAGTCCATGTTAAGTCAAAGAACATCTCTATAGCCTGCTTAAGATGCGGATACATCAATAAAGCCAATCTCTCTTCAGATGCGTACACTGCAGTTTTCAACACAATGCTGATTATGCCGCTTCTCTCAATCTCTCCAGAGTTGAGCTGACTCGCTCTGGATGGGCATCCGTCAACAAGCCTAATGTAGGGATAAACGGCAACTTTAGGATAAACCATTATGATTCACCTGTGAGCTCTCAACTTTAGTTGTGAAATATCTAACATATGCAGCTTCAGCTTTTTAAACTTTAAAAAACATAAAAAAATAGTTTTAACTGCATCTTTGCTTGATTTTGCTTCAGCAACAACTATACTTTCCACATTTAAAAGAAGGAATCTTCTAAAAGCATTACAAAATATGAGAGAAAAGCGTTAAAAACCAGTTAGTTAAGCAGCAATTATGGAGTAACTAGTAATAAGCTTCAGAACTTTACACTTTAAACTTTTTTATAGCGTTCAATACTAAAGATTTTCATAAGACTAAGCACATTTTAAGTTCCATCAACTTTTTAGCTTTGTTACAGTTTAATTCTTTTGTAAAGAGTAGTCTTTTCATGGAATGTTGCATAACTTGCATCTTAGCCAGCTTGTAATTTTTTAGATAAACTTTTAACAGTATTACTCATTATTGTCTTGAATATTGCGGGGAATCAAAAAGATAATTCATCGTTTTTCTCTATCATCTCTAATAGACTTTATAACATCTTCCATTGGAATCTTAGCTAGTATAGGTTTTAAAGCTTCTATATTTTCTTTTAATCTTTTAATTTCTTCCTCCATATATGGCATCCTCAATCGCTTTTCTTAAAATTTTTGATGGTTTTAAACTCATCTTCAAGTTTCTCCTTAACTTTTAAAGGAACTTTAGTGGATATAGCAACATGATCACTCAATATGGCCACCATTAAAGTTTACCAAACTTTATTATTAACAATATTTCGCATTTAATGATGCTTTTATAAACTTTTTAAATAATAAGGTTTATATATTATTTCTGTTTCACTATTTTTTAAGTATGGATTACTAGGGGTTTTTGAAAAATGAAAGTTTTAGGTCGTAAATTAAATAGGAAGGCTATAAGCCCTGTTATAGCTACGTTATTGATGATTGCTATTGCTGTTGCTGCTTCTATTTTAGTTTATGTATGGAGTATGGGATTAGTAGGTTCATTGCAAGGCACCGGTGGACAACAAACAAGAGAACAATTAATAATGGAAGCCTACGTAGCCACAGCTACATCATCTGGCGGAACATGGACATTATATATGAGAAATGTTGGTCCAACCACTGCAAGAGTTGCTGCAGTTTATATTGAAGGTACAAGCGCCAGCTTTTCGCCGGCGACTTTCACTCTAACTCCAGGAGGCACAGGAACATTAACTGTAACTTTACCTATGGCGGTGAATCCGGGAGCTGCTTACACAGTAAAAATTGTTACGGCCAGCGGAGCAGTATTTTCCTATTCAGTTATTGCAGGTAGATCCGCTTAAACACAACTATCCCCTAATTTTTTATTATTTTTTGTTTTTATAAAGCAATAAAGCTTGGAATCCTAATATAACGCCAAACCATTAAAGCAATTAAATATATTGCTATAGCAATTAAAACAATATTTTTTTGAGTTTTATTTTCTTCTCCTTTAACCCATCCATCCTTAAGAACATAGCTAATGCTTAAAATGAAGCTTGGCATAAAATTTAAAATATGATATTCTAAAATTAAGCTTGATGACATAGGGATCATAAAGCTTAAAAACCAAAGAGGTAAAATACGAAACTCCTTAATTAACTTAAAAGTTTTTAAAAGGCATATTGAAATGGCGAAAATGGAAATAGTCCAAGTTAACGGGTTGAATGAATAAGTTATTGCTAACCCTTTAGTAACTATAACCTTTATTATTTCACCGCTTTCTTCATCTATCACGAAAGTTGTGTGTGTTTCTGGGCCAATAACTCCAGCTAAAAGAAGAAACCATATTTTTAAGGCGCCTTCTTGATGGGGAAAGCTTGAATGAAATTTATAAATAGATAATTGCAATGCAAGAAAATCAAAAAAAATTATGTCCGTTTAAAAAATAAGTTATATATGAACTGGTGTAAACAAGAAAGGCTAAAGGTAAACTAGCTATAAAATAGCTTAGTTTTCTCCAATCTTTTTCAAGCAAAAAGAAAGCTATAAAAGCGAATATTATCAATCCGCTTTCCCATTTACAAGCTATTCCAAGACCAACTATTATGGAAAGAATAGGGAAAAGCTTAGGATTCTTAATAGTGTAAAGAAATATTAAAACTGAGAGAGAAATAAAAAACATAGAGTAAATGTCAAGCATTGAGGAACGCGATTCAGAAAGAAAAAGCTTTTCTAAACTAAGCATATAAACAGGAATTAACGCGAAAACAGTTTTTCCAAAAAGCTTAATTGAAATCAAGTAAATTACAATTAATGTTGCTAAGCTGAATAAAGCATTCATTGAAGTTGGACTTTGAAATAAAACTTCTGAAAATCCTATGAAAAACTTTGCTAAAGGTGGATGCTCAAAGTTAAATTCGCTTGGTGGAACGCCATGAATATAAAGCCATCCTGCTAAAGCATAAAGCTCAGGATCAAAAACGATGCTTTCTACATTTAAGCTTTCATTGCTTTTAATCATTGATGAAAACTTGTTTTGAGCGTTAAGATACCAACTTTCCTCTACTTTGTTATTAAAAAGTTCATTGCGAATATTATAAATGTGAAAAATTAAAATAAGCAACAAAAATAAATGTATTCCAAACCTTTTTAGTTTTAGCATCTTTAACATTTGTATAACTCTCCTAAAATATAAAATATTAAATTTAAGCTTTAATTAAAGCTTTTGCGGAAACCTTAATGAAGAGTAACCCTTAACCTTAAAAAATAGAAAATAATGAGTTGTGAAAAGAGAGGAGCTTTTGGTTTGCGCAATCTTTATGAAAAATGGTTTTTTGAAGCAAGATATAAATATTCAAAAAAGCGTCAACCCATTAAAAGGCTATATTTTGACGTTATAAATTGGGCTAGCGAAAAAACTGGTTTAAACTTGATTAATGGATATGGGAAAATCGCTTTAGATATAGGTTGCGCATATGGTTTTATAGTTGAGCTGCTTAATGATCTGGGCTATGAAGCGTATGGAATTGATATTTCAAAATTTGCTGCAGTTAAAGGAAAAAGCATAATTTTGGGAGATGCTGAACATATGCCTTTTAAGAAATCTTCCTTCGATTTAATAACATGCTTTGAAACAATTGAGCATTTAAACAATCCTGAATTAATGCTTAATGATATACATCAAATTTTAAAGCCTAATGGTGTATTTCTTTTTTCAACACCAACGCCAGGTCCCTTTTCCACTATTATTAATATATTATCTTGCAAACCATCTTTATTTCATCCATCTATTAGATCAATCCATCAATGGATTAAAGCATTAAATAGCTTTAAAGTTGTTGTAATCGAGCCTTATTTATTGCTTCCTATACCTTCAACTTTGTTTAAAAAATATTTTATCTTTAAAGCCCCTAAATTTATTTCAAGCCATGTTAAAATAGTTTGCATAAAGTTGAGTTAAGTGAATTAAATATGCTCAGTTTGCTTTTTAATGCTTTAATAAGCCGCTTTAAAGGTTCTCCCTTTGATCTTGAATTTGCAGTAACCTATAAATGCAATTTAAGATGCGTGCAATGCAATATTTGGCGATATAGCGTAAATCCGGAGCTTTCGCTTAAAGAAATTTATAAAATTTTTTCTTCATATAAAAATTTTAAAGTTTTAGGAATAACGGGAGGGGAACCTTTTCTTAGAAATGATCTTCCCCAAATAATTGATGTAATTCTCCAAACCCAAAAGAAATTGAAAACGTTATTTATAACTACAAATGGGCAACTACCTTGGAAAGTTAAGGAAACCGTTGAAAGCATTTTAAAAAAATATAGGAATCCAAAGATTATAGTGTTAGTTAGCATAGATGGACCTAAAGAAATTCATAATGGGATAAGGGGTGCTTTTGAAGCATATGAAAAAGCCTTAACCACTATAGAGTTGCTAGCAGGTTTAAGGCAGTTATTCAGCAATTTTTCATTAGGCACCGTAACTGTTTGTTCACCATTTAACATAAATTTCTTCGATAAAGTTATTGAGGAAATAAAGGATTTAAAAAGAAGATTCCTTTTAGAACCTTCTTTTTGCGTATGGTTTCAAGGGCAATTATATAAAAATTTGAATTCTTCATATAATGGGGTTAATGAATTTAGGAAAGCCTTAATAAATTTTATTCCAAACATAAAATTGACGATTGCAAGTAAAAAAAGCGCTATTTCTAAAGGTAGAGAATTTTTCTATGATTTGCTTAAGCTTTGGCTTAAAAATCCAACTCATCAAGTGGTTCCATGCGAAGCTGCAAAAATTAGGTTTTTCCTAGATCCTTACGGTAATGTATATCCTTGCACAATATTTAATTTTATAATAGGAAACCTTAAGGAATATGATTTTGATTTTAAAAAGCTTTTTAAAAGTAGCATGCGAAACAAAGCAAGGGAACTGATTGAGCATGAAAAATGTCCTATATGCTGTAATACATGCGAAACAATACCATCTATGATGGCTCATCCATTACATACATTGTTAAGCTGGATTAAATCTAGGAGAAAAGAAAATTGAAATGCTGCATAGTTTCTCCCTATCCGCCTGATAAATGTGGAATCGCATTATACACTTTTAAATTAGCTAATGCATTATCTAAATTGGTTAATATAATCGTTATAGCAAATAAAGAAAATGAAATGAATGCAGAAACCAGTTTAAGCAGTAAAGTAAAAATTTTAAGATGCTGGCGCAGAAACACATTTTCATATCCATTTAAAATTTTTAAAGCCATTCTTAAGGAAAAACCTGACATTATTCATATTCAACATGAATTTTTAGCTTATGGCGTTAGAAAGTATAGCGCCATTTTCCCCATTTTACTATTTCTAATTAACCTATTGTTTAAGCCTATAGTAATCACTATGCATAGCGTAGTTCCGCTAGAGGAGCTTAATGAAGAATTCTTTTCAAAACATGGAGTTGGAAAAAAATTTACTTTGCTTAAAAAGTTTGCTATGATTTTTACAGTTAAGTTGATTGGGTTATTTTCTCGCACCATAATAGTTCATAACGCTTTAATGAAAAATTATTTAATTCATGAATACGGTATAAAAAAACTTAAAGTAATTGTTATTCCTCATGGAATAGACTCTATATCCATAAAAAACGTTGCAATCGAAAACAGATACTCCAATAATAATCTTATTCTGTTTTTTGGGTTTATTGCACCAGGAAAAGGTATAGAAATATTAATTAAGGCTTTTTCAAAATTAGTTAATATTTTACCAAAAACTAAACTTTTAATTTTAGGAAGCTATCACCCTAGGCTTTTTAAAGAGAATCCTAGCTACATAGGTTCAATAGAAAAGAAAATAAAGGAAGCTAAGCTTGAAGATAAAATCCTATTTGAAAATAAATTCGTTAACGATGAAAATCTTCAATCTTGCATTCAAGTGGCAGACGTGATAGTTTTCCCATATACGGATAAAAGTGTAATAGGTGCAAGTGGAGCCTTAGCAAGCTGCATAATATTTGGAAAACCAATAATAGCCACTAAAATTCCCAGATTTAATGCAGAGTTAAAAAATGGTGTTAACGCCATACTTGTTAACCCTAACGATAAAGAAGAATTGCATAAAGCTTTGCTTAAGCTATTATTAAATGAAGATTTACGAAAAAAGCTATGCTTAAATTTAAAAACTCTCGCGAATAATAGAAGCTGGCAAGATATAGCAATAAAAACAATAAAAGTTTACGAAGTAATCTTAAGCTATTAAATAATAAAGCTTTTATATTTTAAATTGTCTTTAAATATTTTTAATGAGAAAGAATTTAAAAAAAGGGCTTAACACAGTTATTTCATCTCTTCTTCTTATTTCTATAGCTATTGGAGCTGCTATGCTATCATATTACTATATTATGAATTATACTGCTCCCCCATCAACGGGACCTGTTGAAATTATTCAAATAGACAGCATTGTTTGGTCTAACCCAAATAAAATTACCGCTTTTATTTCTAATCATGGCTCTGTTAAAAGAATTATTGATGTAGCATTTATTGATGGAAATAGAGGTTTTCCTAATGCGCCTATTGAAGTTAACCCTGGCGAAACCAAAATTATAGAGTTCACCTTTGAAAATAATATTCAACCTGGAGAGCATTTAGTAAAGGTTATATGCCAAGATGGAACCATGGGCGTATTAACCTATCGTTTTTCAGAATTAGCTGTTACCACAACATTTACTTCTCCAACAACTCCGACTACCACAACTACAACAACTACTACAACTGCTACAAGCCCATGCTTTATTGTTCAAGCTTATTATGATTCTGAAAAATCAACTGTTTTTCCAGCTATAAGAGTAATTCAATCTTTTAGGGATAATGTTATAGCTAAATCCTTTATTGGCGTTAAGCTTTTAAATGTTTTTAATGCTTTATACTATCCTGTTTCAAGGTTTTTAACACCTTTAATATTAAGGTATTCAGGCTTGAGTTTATTTGTAAGAGTAATTTTAAGCCCTGTTATAGCTTTAGCCTTAATTTTAATTGATTTAACTCAAATTTTAAATAGTGAAATCAAGGTTTTATCTTCCATTATAGTTGGATGCATGCTTCTTAGCGCAATTTATTTAACGCCCTCTTTAACCCTTTTAACGAATAGAAAAAGATTTAAAAACTTTAATGCCTTAAGAGATTTAACCTTTCTATTTTTAATTTTAACCCTTATTTTTGAATGTTTATCCCTAAATTTAATTGGTTCAATATTTTTATTTTTCTCAATAGTTTTTTCAACACTTTTAATTTTCTCAGCTATTTTAAATAAGGTATCGTTTTTAAAAGTTAAAAAAACCATAAAAAGGATTTTTTGCTTTAAAAGCTTAAATTAAGTTTAAATGAGCCTATAATCATAGCCCAAAAATACATTTGCTTATATTTCAAACAACTAGAGACAAGCGCTTACTTTCGTATAATTGCTTATAATGGAAGAAGTAAAATTTCTTTTTTCATTCTTTGTGCGCATTAGAATATACTGAGCTAAAGCCCCTTCCTAATTTTTGAGTATGGTTCCCACCTGAATCGCCATAGGCCGCGACCAAAGGATTCAACCGCTATTTCAAGATCTTCTGCTAGCGCATCGCTTATTAATGGTTCATCTGCTAATGGTGATACGACTATGTCTACATCCACATTCTTTGAGCTTGCATCAACAGTTAATACTTTAACTTTACCGGCCTTAGGGAAAAGCCAAGCTTTAAGGATTCCTCCAGCTGTTTCAAATTCAACTTCAATGGATTTCTCCGGAGGCCATAAACCTAATTTTTTAGCTGTAGCTATAGGTATTAAAAGTTGAGCTGAAGGGGCTTCATATCCGCTGTTAAGCAAAGCCACTTCCTCAACTTTTTTTTCGCCCACAACAATTTCAAGCTTTAACCTCACGGCCAATGCGAAGCACCTTAATTCTACCAATTCTACCGATGCGCTTAACCTTTATTCTACCAATAAAGGCTTTCGCCAATTTTTCCACCAATTTTTATGAGCAAAGAATTTGCTTAAAAAGTTTCCTTAAAGCTTACAGCAAAAGATTCCATCCAAGCTAAAGCCTTTAAAAATTCTTTCAATTGCCTAAAAAAGCGTTATAAAACTCCAAGAATAAAGATATTTTCATGCTCTTTTTCCTTTATTCCAATTTTCTAAAAAATCAAAGCATATAAGAATTTCTATGCTTTACTAACGCTTCATTATAATTAACCCAATCTCTAGCCATTTCTAGCTATAAGGCATCAAAAGGCTTATAAATAAAAAGGCAAGCCTTAACTAAGCCTTTAGAGAAATCAAATGTAGTTAAATCTAAAATTGAAGCTTTAAAAAGTATAGTTAAAAGCCTTCTTGGAATAGATTGAAGTAAAATAGCTAAAGAATTAGAAATTTATTCATTCAGATACCAATTTACAGCTACAATTACCAACATATGCCTATCGAAGACTATGAAGCTTAAAACCCTTAGCCTTCTCCAGCATAAAAGCCTAAAAAATTATTCAATACAGCAATTAATTCTTAAAATTTTTATCTAAGCAAGCATTAGCTTTTCAGATATTGCATAATTATTTTTTTAATAATAGAGGCTTCTTACAATGAATAGCAACGAATACATAAAGGAAGTTTTCGCTTCCATAGGTATTGGCCTAGTTGTTGGAATATCTGTTGCAATTCTATTTGATTTATACTTTTATTTAGAATTGCTTAGGCAATTTCTAACAAGCTTTTCAAAGCTAACAATAATACCTTGTGTACTTGCTGGAATTTTTGCATCTTACTTTATTGTTCAAAAGTTAGCTGTAGTAAAGATTGAAGGATGTGGAACTTCTCAAGTTATAGAGGCTTACCATTATAGAATGGGGATAATCTCAATTAAAGATTCTTTAAGCAAAACTTTAGCCTCAGCTGTTACCATAGGGTTTGGAGGAAGTGCAGGTTTAGAAGGACCCAGCTTGCTTTTAGGAGGAGGTATAGCTTCAACAATTGCTCAAAAAATACGCTTAGAAAAGATTCAAACTTTTATGGTTTCTGGAGCTGCTGCAGGTCTAGCGGCCATCTTTAAGGCTCCATTAACGGGAATTCTTTTTGCTTTAGAAATTCCCTTTAAAAAAGATTTAGCGAAGAAAGTTTTTGTTCCAGCTTCAATTTCTTCTGTAACCTCATATTTAACTTTTGTATCTATTAAAGGAGGAGAAACCTTATTTCCATTTATTCCTACTGTCAGCATATCTTTAAGCAATGTGCTATATGCTGCAATAGAAGGAATCTTAGCAGCAATTGTAGGAATAATTTTCATTGCTTTCTTTAAAGCAGTTGAGTTAAAGATGCTTAAGGTTAAGAATCGCAGCTTACTGCTTCCATTTGCTGGAGGCTTTATTGTTGGTGTCATAGGCTTAATTTATCCAGAAGTTTTAGGAGTAGGTTATAGCATAATTTCTTTATCAGCTAGCGGGAAGCTTTACAAAGCTTCAATGCTTTTTCTATTAATGCTTTTAATTTTAAAGATTATAGCCACAACAGTAACTTTAAACTTTGGTGGAAGCGGTGGGCTTTTTATTCCATCTATATTTGTTGGTGCAATTCTTGGATCAATTTATACAAAGCTTCTAAATTTAGGGTCGAATGAAGTATTAGTTATGACGGCTATGGGTGCAGTAATAGCAACCACAAATAAAACGCTTTTAACAAGCATAGCTTTTGTTGCTGAAACTTGCGGTCCATCATCTATAATCCCAACGGTAATAGCTGCATGCATAAGCTATTTAATATCAGGTAATTGGAGCTTCTATGAAGCTCAGCTTCTTAAGGAACCTGAAGAAGAAGAAAAAGCGCTTAGTGAACTTCATTATTTAGCTAAGCATGGCTTTCTAAAAGAAGCTGAAAAAATAAAGGTGGAAGAAGTTATGAAGAGAAATCCCGTCGCCATATATGAAGGCATGAGCATTAAAGAAGCATTTACCATAATAGATCGCTATGAATTCAGGGTGTATCCTGTTATTAACAATGAGGGAAGCATTATAGGCATCATAAAGATAGAAGATTTATTAACAATACCTATAGAAAAGTGGCATTTGCCTATATCCCAAACAACTATAGAAACAGTTTTAGTAACTTTAAAGGAAGACTCTATCTGCAAGATTATGGAAGAAATGATAAAAAAGCATCAAGATCATGCATATGTGGTTTCAGATAAAAATTCAATGAAGCTTATCGGCGTAATTTCAGGAATAGACATAATTAGAAAATTGCTGAAAAGAGTTGCAATTCAGAAGGATTCTACAGACTTAATGAATTAAACGATAAAGAAATAAAAACAGGCTTATTTCGTTAAGGGCTTTAAAACATTATAATTTAAGATCTATGAAGCTTTTAGTTCTTTCTAAAAAAGAAATTAGGCTATTTAATATTTCTTCCCCTCTTCTCTTCATTAAATCTATGGCCTTTAGGCAAATTCAACAACCTTCTCTACAGCTTCATTTACCAATTCTTTAATATCAGCCTGCTTTACTTCAATAGTTTTAAACCTAAAAATTTCTTTTCTCAAATGTTTATTGAATATTTGCAGCCATATTTCATTAAAGTTCAAACTCAAATCTGTTTTAGATAACTCTCTTCCATCTTTTATTAAGTTCAATTAAAAACTAATATTAAACTCAATAAGCTTTTGATTTTCTAGAGGAAATCAAAGAAAATCAAAAATTAATAAGGTTTTAATGTGGAGGGGGCCCCCTCCCCCCTTAAGTTTTACTTTCCCTCTATGGAGCGAAGCTTTTTTGCTTTAAGGTTTTAGCTGCAGTTAACCCCTTCATAAATCATTTTTTGCAATTCATTGCAAAAATATTTTAAACTACGGGAGTCGTTAACCCTCTTAGTTTTTGGTTCACAATATTTTTAGTGTTAGAAATTTTATCCGTTTGGTTTTCATCCTTGAATACTATCAGGAGACATTCAAAAGGCTTATGAGAAGCTTTTCTGGTCTCTTGAATAAGGATGCTAGCGTGAAGTTGTCACTTGGCACTATCACATGCGATAAGTTTGCTGAAATAACGCAAGCAATTGAAAAGATGAGTCAATGATTTAAAGCCGGGAAGGAATCACATTGGAAAATACTGATTCATCCTAAAGAAGGACCATAACGGAGTCTTTGAGAAATATTAGAGTTGCTTTTGTTGTTAACACCAAAAAGCTTAATGTTTAATAGAATCTTAATTAAGATAAAAGGTAAAAATAAATACCAGCAAAGCATATTTTAATAAGGGATAAAAAAGGTGGATAGCATAAGTACAGTCTAAAAAGAAGCAAAAAGTTCCTTATTAATTCTTTTTTGGAAATTGCTTGTAAGCAAGAAGGAGCATATTAAGTGATTTCTAAGAGGGAAATTACAGTTATAGTTAGCATCATTAATACCTGTCATGTTGAATAATTTTTAGGCTTTATACAAATAGCTCGCATTCTCATTTAATGTTTTAAGATGAATTCATAATATGCTTTCTTGGAGTAAATAATTAAAATATTAACATCGCTTCCACTACGTGTGGATTTGAGTTCCCCACTTTCTCTAGGTCTCAAAATTCATAACCGTATAGTTTACACAAGTGTCTATAAGGATGCCTTTCATATCTAAGACATCTTTAGAATCTCTGGCATCGATATGTATAGTTCCTATTGAGGCTTCAATGCTTTACACTTTTGTATATACTTCTATGCCTAACTGTTTTGAGGCTTCTATTGCTTTTTCATCTATGTAAGGCGTTACAATCAATAGTCTATCTGGTTTTCTTCCAGTTTTCTCTTGGTATAGTTCAGCTTTCCTTTTGAATTGGAATATATCTGATGCTTTTGTATGCGATGATATCTCAATCAATATAAGCTTCTTATCACTCATTGTAATATCTATTTCAACTTCGCTTGGATATCCAAATACTTTTCCAAATTCATCATAGGTTTTCCATTTCTCTACTTTAAATCCTAGCTCTCTTTCCAGTAGGCCTCTTAAGCCTTCCCTAAATGCTTCCTCAGCCATTAACCCCCATCTAGCTCCTAAAGCCGATATATGCCTATTAACAAGCTCAAAACCTTTATTCATATCTTCCCTAAGCTTATTCATATCCTCTCTAAGCTTATTCATGTCTTCTCTAAGCTTAACAAGCTCAGATTCATGCCTATCAAGCCTTTTTAGTACTTCCTCTAACCCTATCAGCCCTGCCACTGTATAGCGAAACTCTTCATCCTCCTTTAAAAGCCTTAGGATTTCAGACTTCAAATTCTTCATGCTCATCTCCACTTTAACTAAAGCTTGTTTATAATTTTATCGATGGAATAGAAAGCTCTGTAAAGTTAAGGCTTATTTTGATGTTCTTTCACGATTTAAGCCTTGATAAAGCATGAAAGGCTTGATTATACGTGAAAAGAACCTCTATATGGTTTATGCTTTATGGCGTATATTTATACTTTTGCTCTTTAAGCTTATTTATATGAATGGAGACTTATGGTATCCATTGGCTTATAAATGGGCTAGGTTTGAGCATCATCGTTATGGTGATGAATGGAAGAATTTAATGGAAAGAGCTATTCAAGCCTTAATTTCAAAATTCCTTTAATTGCAATGAAATACTGCAAATATTCAGGTCGCAATAAAAAAGCTGAAGGAATTTTAAGTCTAGATAGAATTAAGAACTATTATTGCCTTAGCATCTTAAGCTAGTGAAGCGAAGGCATAGGTATTTAGTGGTTAGATGAATGCTCTAATGCTAAATATAATCTTAATTTATTTCGCAATTGGCTTTAAACCCAGTATTGATAGCTTTCCTTGCTTGTATTTTTCATAGCAGCTTTGAAGCTATTCGTTAAGAAGAATCCTTCAAAGATGGTTGAATGCTTGCCTGAAAGAATAATATGATACGATCTAGATCCTAAGTAAAAACTTTTTTAAAGTGATTAAAAAGGTAGAAAAAGAAGGAGCCAAGCTAAAGCGGTGATTAAAACCCAAATAATTGGTTTCCATTCAAAAACTTTTTTTCCATCCATAGGTCCAAAAGGAAGAAGATTAAATGCGGCTAGCCATATGTTTATTCTAAATCCTATCAAGCTTATGCTCTCTAATAAACCCTTATTAAAGATTGTTAGGGAAAGAAAGGTTAAAGCAAGAATAATGTTTGCTAAAGGACCAGATAAAGCTATTTTTCCATATTTATCTTTGGAAACTGGAATAAAGAATTTAGGCGTTATATAAACTGCGCCTGGAGCTGCAAAAATAATTTTTCCTCCGGAAATTAAAGCGAAAATTAAAGCCATAATTAGCCCTAATGGCCAAAGCTTAAATTCTGCAAAGCAACCATAAAACCTTGCTACATTCCTATGGGTAACTTCATGTACTATAAAACCTAAACCAAGCGTAACAAGCGAAATCAAAAATTTAGTTAGAAAATTTGATTTAAATAAGGCTTCGATAGAGAAACAAAATGATAAAATAAGCCAAGCAATAACTAATTGATTAAACTCGCTTTTTTTAATTTTTCGAGTTAAATATATTGTTGCTGTAGGAAACCTTAAAGGTTTATGAACAGCTTCTTTTTGAGGTTTATAAAACCAAGTTTTCTCAGTTTTAATTAAGCTTAGTTTATCGCAGGAATGTGCTTCAGGCAATCTATGGTTTACGCAATAATATTTTCCGCAATAAATGCATTTAAAAGGAAGATAAACTTCAACCCCGCAAACCTCGCATTTAACCAATTTTAATTGCAACCTAAAAATGTCTTTTATATTAAAAATTAAAGCTGAAACCTTAAAATGCTAAGATAAAATTTTTATTTAACCCTTTTATTAATTTTTGGCTGAAAAAACTTATAGGTTAATTTTTAATTCAATTTTAATTGCTTTTAAAAAGCTTTTTTTATATAGGGAAAAGAGGTGTAAAAATTGTCTTCTCAAGCTAACTTTCACGAGTTTACTTCAAAAGAAACCGGCAGCTCTAGCAATGAAGCTATTAAAGAAGATGTTGAAAGCTTAAAAAAAGCTTTAGAAGCTGAAAAAGCTAGAGCTGAAGAATATCTTAATAGATTGAAATATCTTCAAGCAGATTTTGAAAATTATATTAAAAAAGTTAAGAAGGATTTTGAAAATGCTGCTAAATTAAGCAGTGAAAAATTAATTTTAAATTTAATAGATGTAATTGAAGATTTTGAAAGGGTTATTCAAGCTGAAGAAAACCTTAATTCAAATAATAAGGCTTTATTGGAAGGCGTTAAAATAATTTATAAAAAGCTTAAAAATATTCTTGAAAATGAAGGTGTAAAGCAAATAGAAGCTGTTGGAAAAATATTTAATCCAGCCCTGCATGAAGCTGCAGGCTTTATTGAAACATTAGATCATCCTGAAGGAACAATTGTAAAAGAGCTTCGTAAAGGCTATTTTTTAGGGGATAAAGTAATTAAACCAAGCATTGTTGAAGTTGCTAAAGCTCCATCTTCCTCCTCTTCTAAAAAATAAAATTGAAAAGAGGTGAAAAGCTTGAGCAGCGGTAAAAAAGAGAAAATTATTGGAATAGATTTGGGAACAAGCAATTCAGCAGCAGCTGTTATGCTTGGCGGTAGACCAGTTGTTATTCCAAGCGCTGAAGGAACAACCGTAGGTGGTAAAGCTTTTCCATCTGTTGTAGCTTTTACAAAGGATGGGCAATTGCTTGTTGGTGAACCAGCTAGAAGACAAGCAATTTTAAACCCTGAAGGAACAATAATTGGTATAAAAAGGAAAATGGGAACAGACTATAAAGTTAAAGTTTTCGGTAAAGAATATACACCACAGCAAATTTCAGCTTTTATTCTTCAAAAAATAAAAAGGGATGCTGAAGCTTTTCTTGGAGAAAAAATTAATAAAGCTGTAATTACTGTTCCAGCTTACTTTAATGATAATCAAAGACAAGCAACAAAGGATGCTGGTGCTATAGCAGGATTGGATGTTGTTAGAATAATAAATGAGCCTACAGCAGCTGCTTTAGCTTATGGATTAGATAAATCTGAAACAGAGCAGAAAATTATGGTTTTTGATTTAGGCGGTGGAACATTAGATGTTACAATTTTAGAGTTTGGCGGTGGAGTTTTCGAGGTTAAATCAACCAGCGGAGACACTCAGCTTGGTGGAACAGATATGGATAACGCTATAGTAGATTATTTAGTTTCAGAATTTAAAAAGCAAACAAATATTGATTTAACTGAAGATAAAATGGCTATGGCAAGGCTTAGGGAAGCTGCTGAAAAAGCTAAAATAGAGCTTTCCTCGCTTTTAACAACTGATATAAGCCTTCCATTTATAGCTTCAGATGCTAGCGGACCAAAGCATTTAAACATGACTTTAACAAGAGCAAAGCTTGAAGAGCTTGTTAAACCAATAGTTGAAAGATGCAGAGAACCAATGATGCAAGCTTTAAGCGATGCTAAATTAAAACCTCAAGATATAGATAAAATAATTTTGGTTGGCGGTCCAACCAGAATGCCTATTGTACGAAGATTTGTAGAGGAAACAATGGGTAAACCAGCTGAAAGAGGCATAGATCCAATGGAATGCGTAGCTATGGGAGCAGCTATTCAAGGAGCTGTTTTAGCTGGAGAAATAAGGGATATAGTGCTTTTAGATGTAACACCGCTTTCTCTTGGAGTTGAAACTTTAGGAGGAGTATTCACAAAGATTATTGAAAGAAACACAACTATTCCATGCAGAAGAAGCCAAATATTTACAACTGCTGAAGACTTTCAAACAAGCGTTACAATTCATGTACTTCAAGGAGAAAGACCGATGGCTGCAGATAACGTTTCTTTAGGAATGTTCCATCTTACTGGTATTCCACCGGCACCTAGAGGTGTTCCACAAATAGAAGTCACATTTGATATAGATGCTAATGGAATCCTTCATGTTTCAGCTAGAGATTTAGCCACTGGAAAAGAACAAAAAATCACAATTACATCTGCTGTAAAACTTTCAAAAGAAGAAATTGAAAGAATGGTGAGAGAAGCTGAACAGTTTGCTGAGCAAGATAAAAAGAAGCTTGAGGAAGCTGAAGCTAGAAATAAAGCTGACTCAATAATTTATACAGCTGAAAAAACTAAAGCTGATTTAAAAGATAAATTAACTTCAGATCAAATTGAACAAATTAATAAAGGCATTAACGAGTTAAAAGAGGCTTTATCAGGAAAGGATGTTGATAAAATTAAGGCTAAAACAGAGCAGTTAGCTAAAACACTTCAAGAAATAGGAGCTTTTGTATATCAAAAGGCTGGAGCTCAACAAGCTTATCAAGCATCTTCAAGCTCTAAAAAAACCAGTGGAAAAACTGTAGATGCTGATTATGAAGTTGAAAAATAAATTCTTATTTTAAAATTTTTTAATGAAAAGAAAATGCCAAAAAAAGATTATTATGAAATTTTAGGTGTACCAAGAAACGCAACTAAAGAAGAAATTAAAAAAGCTTATCGTAGATTAGCCTTAAAATATCATCCAGATATTAATAAATCTCCTGAAGCTGAAGAAAAATTTAAGGAAATTTCAGAAGCTTACGCTGTTTTATCAGATGATGAAAAAAGAAGGCAATATGATTTATATGGGCATGAAGGAATAGGCGCTAAATACAGTTATGAAGACATATTTAAAGGAGTTGATTTTGAAGATATATTTAAAGATTTAGGATTTGACTTTGGTTTCAGCAAAATTTTCGAAGAATTTTTTGGAGGAGAAAGATTTAAAGAAACCTATAATCGCGGTTCCGATATAATATATGATTTAGAAATAGGATTAGAAGATGTAGCTAAAGGAGTTAAAACTCAAATTGAAGTTCCTAAAAAAGAAGTTTGCTCAGCATGCAGGGGAAGCGGTGCTGAACCAGGCGGTTTAATAACATGTCCTAAATGCAATGGAACAGGTCAAATTCAATATACTAAAGTTTCAGGCTATACAAGATATGTTAGAATAGAACCTTGCAATGCTTGCAGGGGTCGAGGTTCAACAATTAAAATTCCATGCAAAGAATGCCATGGCACAGGATTGATTGAAAGAAAAAGAATAATAACAATTAAGGTTCCTAAAGGAGTTGAAGATGGAGTTAGATTAAGAATTAAGGGAGAGGGAAACCCTGGAGTTAACGGTGGTGAACCAGGCGATTTATATGTTGTAATCCATGTTAAACCTCATAAAATATTTAAAAGAAGAGGTTTAGATATTCTTTATGAAGCTTCAATAACTTTTCCTCAAGCAGTTTTAGGAACTGAAATAACTGTTCCAACGCTTTATGGAGAAACTAAACTTAAAATTCCTGAAGGAACCCAGCCTGGAACAATTTTTAGGCTTAAAGGAAAAGGTTTACCAAGCATGGATGGATATGAGCAAGGTGATGAACTTGTAAAAATTAATGTTAAAATCCCTAAGCATTTAACTTGGCGTCAAAAACAGTTAATTCTTGAATTAGCAAAAGAATTAAATGCTTGAAAATAATTAATAATTTAAGCTTTCACCTTTTTTCATTTTAATAATATAAAATGTTGTTTTTGGTGAAATTTTGTCTAAAGTTATTGTTGTTAAAGGTTATGATGCTGAATCTATTATTCATAAAGGATTAAGCTTTTTCGCTAAACCTTTAAAGCAAAAAGTTGTTATTAAACCAAATTTGATTGCTGCTGAACCTCCACCAACAACAACTCCAGTAAATCTTGTGGAAGCTTTAATAAAATATTATTTAGAGGCTGAATGCAAAGTTATTATTGCTGAAGGTTCAGGTTGGAGCGAAACTTTTGAAGCTTATGAAAAATTAGGTTATTTAAAGCTTTCAAAAAAATATGGTGTTAAGCTTGTTGATTTAAATAATGATGATTTTGAATTAATAAACAATTCAAAAGCTTTATTTCTTAAAAAATTCGAGTTTCCTTTAACTCTTAAAAACGCTTATATTATTTCAGCTCCAATTTTAAAAGAGCATTCAATAACGCATGTTACTCTTTCATTAAAAAATATGCTTGGAGCAACCTTAGGTGAAAAAGCTAAAGCAGCTAAAAAAGGACGCTTTCATAAAAGCCTTGATGAAAGCATAGTTGATGTAAACCTTTATCTTAAGCCTAGCCTTGCTGTAATAGATGGGCGAATAGCTGGAGTTGGAGGAGAACTTAATGCTAAACCAAAAAAGCTTGGTGTAATAATTTTTTCTACAGATTTAGTTGCAGCAGATGCTGTTGCAGCATCCTATTTAGGATTTAATCCCTTTTCAATCCGCCATTTAAAGTTGGCTCAAGAAGCAGGCTTAGGAACAGCTGATTTAAACAAAATAGAAATAGTGAATGTTTAAAAATGGTTTATCAAAGATTTTTAACACCAAACTTTAAACCGTTTAATCCTTTAAAGTTAGCTGAGGAAACCGAGCGTATAGTAACTAGAATGGGACCTGAAGGTTTAGAAAGAAAATATACAGATTTTTATTCTGTTCCAGTTTATGGCGGTATAGCTACAGGTTATGCTGTTGGATGCTGTTTACGCTGCATTTACTGCTGGAGCAATTGGTCAAGGGATTTTCCAGAAAAATTTGGAGAATTTTATTCACCAAAAAATTCAGCTAAAAACCTTTTTAAAGCAGCTGAAGAAGGAATAACTTATTCAACCTATTGGAGAAAATTAATTTCAAAAATAAATAAATTGCGTTTATCAGGTTGCGAACCAACAATAGGTAAAGCCCATTTACTTTCCCTTTTAAATATTATTGAAGAATCAAAATATTCGCTTTTTATTCTTGAAACAAATGGTTTGCTTATAGGAGCAGATAAAAACTATGCAAAGCAATTAGCTGAATTTAAAAATAAGCTTTATGTAAGAGTTTCATTTAAAGCAGCTACTCCTGAAGGTTTTACTCAAAGAACAGGTGCAATAGGTGAATATTATGAATTACCTTTTAAAGCTTTAAATTACCTTTTAAATGAAGGAATTTATGCTAGAGCTGCTGCAATGACCGACCCTAAAATAATGAATAAAAATGAAAGAAAAATTTTAATTGAAAGGCTGGAGGAAATTGATCCAAAAGCAAATTATAAAGAAACTTTGGAAGAGGAAGTTATTGATGCTTATGATACTACTGTGAAAAGATTAAAAGCTTATTTAAATCTTAAATTTGCAAAAAAACTTGAAAAAGCTTTTCAATCAATTTAATCTTTAACTTAAAATTCTATAAGGCTGAAGCTAATTAAAATGCAAATAAATGAATTACTCTTTAATTCTTTCTAAAATTATGGATGGACAAATCCTTTTTACACCATTGACTTTAGCTATTTTTTCTGAAATTATTTGCGTTAATTCTTTTCCATCTTTAGCCCAAACTTCCATCATAATCATATGATCTCCAGTTGATGTAGCTACAAATTTTGCTTCAGGAATTTCTGAAAGCTTTTGAGCAGCATTTAACAATATTGATGGGTCAACTTCAACACCTATAATTGCAATAGCGTTTTTTCCAATTTTAGATGGATCCACAATAACTGTAAATTTTTTAATAACTTTTTTTTCAATAAGATTTAAAACTCTTTTTCTTATAGTGGATTCTTTCATGCCAAGCTTCTTAGCTAACTCTTTATAGGTGGCTCTAGCGTTTTCCTCTAAAGCTTCAATTATTTTTTCATCTATTTCATCTATCATTATTTTTCATCTAAACTAAATTATTTTTTTCCTTCTTATTAATTTTTACTTAACACTATATATAAAAAAATTAATATTTTATAATTATTTTTTAAATAAAAATCAGAAAATTTTATAAATAAGTAATAAATAAGTATTATTTGCTTAAATTTCATGAAAAAGGAGGTAAAATAAATGAAGGAAATTACCGAAGCAAATCTTATAAGCGCTTTCGCTGGAGAAAGCCAAGCTCATATGCGCTATTTAGCTTTCGCTGAAATAGCTGAAGTTGAAGGTTTCCCAAATGTTTCAAGATTGTTTAGAGCTATAGCTGATTCTGAAAGAATTCATGCAACAAACCATTTTAGAGCTTTAGCTCATTTAGATGGAGGTAAAGTAACCGTAGCTGGAGCAGTTTTTGGACCTGGAAACACATCTAAAAACTTAAAGTTAGCAATTGCTGGTGAAACCTTTGAAATTGAAGAAATGTACCCAGTTTATTTAGAGGTGGCTAAGTTTCAAGGAGAAAAAAGCGCTGAAAGAACTTTTAATGCTGCTTTGGAAGCTGAAAAAATTCATGCGCAACTATATAAAAAAGCTAAGGAAGCTGTTGATGCAGGAAAAGATGTTGAGCTTGGTCCAATACAAATCTGCCAAGTATGCGGTTATACAGTTGAAGGGAAAGCTCCTGAAAAATGCCCTATATGCGGTGCACCAATAGATAAATTTAAAACTTTTAAATAAACAAAATTTTATTTGAGGGAAAAAATTTTGTCTGAAGAATTTTCCCTAAAGGAAATCAATAAAGTTAAAAATCCTGAAAACTTAACAGCTATGGAGAAAAAGCATCTGCCTATTATTGATGCTCCAAGCACAGTTGAGAAAGGAAAACCTTTTCTTGTTAAAGTTAAAGTTGGAGGAATAGATGGAGTAGAGCATCCAAACATGCTTGGCCATTGGATAAATTGGGTTGAGCTTTATGCAGGGGAAATTCCAATAGCTAAAGTTAATTTCGCTCCAATAATAAGCAACGGCTACGAAGTTACATTTAAAATTTCTTTAGAAGAATCAACAGTTTTAAAAGCTAGAGAATACTGTAATCTTCATGGAGTTTGGGAAGGCGATGAAATAACTGGAGGAGCCAAAAAAATAACTGTTAAATAAATTTAAAAGGTAAGTAAAAAGGAGAATTAAAATTATGAGTAAAGAAACAATTTTAAAAATGTTAAATCATGCGCTTGAGTTGGAGCATGCTGCTTATATTCAATATCTAAGCCATGCTGAAATTGTTGATGGAGAAACCGCTGAACCAATAATAGCTAGATTAAAAGAAATAGCTGAAGACGAGAAAAAACATCAAGAAGTATTTCGTAAACTTATTGGGGTTCTTGGCGGAACCCCCTCAATGAATATAGCTGAAACCCATTCAGCTAAAACCATAAAAGAAATTCTTGAGCAAAACCTAAAAGATGAAAAGTTAGCTGTAGATACCTATAGAAAAATTCTTGAAGAGCTTAAAAAAGAGAAGGGACAAGGCTATTACGATCATTTGCTTGAACATGAAGTAAGACATGTATTAATGGAGGAGCAGGAGCATATAAGCGAATTAGAATTGCTTCTTGGAATTTCAGGAAGCAGCTACTAAACCTTTTTAAACCCCTTTTATTTTTCTTTTTTAAAAAAGGGTTGATTTTAAAATTGAAAAAAGCAATTAAAATTTCAGATTCAGTTTATTGGGTTGGAGCTTTAGATTGGAGCTTAAGAAATTTTCATGGAATAGCTACACCTGAAGGTGGAACATATAATGCTTATTTAATTATTGGTGAAGAAAACTTTTTAATAGATACTGTTAAACCTGAATTTTTTAATGAGCATCTTAAAAGAATAACCAGCGTAATAAACCCTAATAAAATAAACTATGTTATTTCAAATCATTCTGAAATTGATCATTCAGGTTCAATTCCAGAAATATTAAAGTTAACTGATAAAGCTAAGCTTATAACTACAGAAAAAGGCAAGGAATATTTATCAAGAATATTTTTTAATGTTAACATTCCATTTTTAACAGTTAAGGATGGTGAAGAAATAGGGGATTTAAAATTTATTGAAGCTCCAATGCTTCATTGGCCTGAAACAATGATGACTTACATGAAAAGTGAAGGCATTCTTTTTTCATGCGATTTATTTGGAGCTCAAATAGCAGATTCAAGAATGTTCGCTGATTTAATCCCTAACATAATGAATTATATAAAGCGATATTACGCTTTTATTTTTAGGCCTTTCACTCATGCTGTTTTAAATGGAATTAAAAAAATTGAAAATTTAAAAATAAATATGATTGCGCCATCTCATGGACCTATATGGCGAATTCAAACCCAAATAAAAGAGTTAATGGAGAATTATGTTAAATGGAGTGTTAATCCGGAAAAAGAGAAAGCTGTTGTTTTATATGCTGGAATATGGGGTGGAACAAGAAAAATGGCTGAAGCAATAGCTGATGGATTATCCTCCTTAAATATAGAAACAAAAATCTATGACCTAACAGATTTAACTCTTATTCAATGGAGCGATTTAATGGCTGATTTAATGGAGGCTAAGGCTTTAGCTATAGGCTCAAACACATTAATTGGACAAATGTTTCCAACAGTTAAAGTAGCTTTACAACTTCTTAAATATATAAATCCTAAAGGAAAAATTGGATTTGTTTTTGGAAGCTATGGTTGGGTTGGAGGCGCTGTTAAAGCCATTGAAAATGAATTAAAAAATATGGGTTTAAACTTGATAGAGTCTTTTGAAGCTCAATTCGCTCCAAATGAAAACGATATTAAAAAATGTTTTATGTTAGGTGAAGAATTAGCTAAAAAAATTAAAGAGGGGTAATTTAATGGCTAAATATAAATGCTTAATATGCGGTTACATTTATGATGAAGCTAAAGGCGACCCTGACAATAATGTTCCTCCAAACACTAAATTTGAAGATTTACCAGAAGATTGGGTTTGTCCAGTATGCGGAGCAGAAAAAACTCAATTTGAAAAAATTGAATAAAAAATGAAGAAAAATAATTTTTTATTTTTCTCCTAAAAGCGTTTTAAACGTGTTTTCATGCTCTTCTTCATCAGCTAAAATCTCTTCAAAAAGCCTTCTAGTAACTATATCACCTTCTTCTTCAGCTGTTTTTATAACTTGTTTATAAAGCGTTATAGCTTCTTTTTCAGCTTCTAAATCATCTTTAAGCATTTTTTTAAGGTCTCCTCCAACCTTAATTTCTGATGGTTTAGTTGTTGGAACACCACCTAAATAATCAAGCCTTTCAGCAATTTTTTCAGCATGCTTCATTTCTACAATTGCTATTTTTTTAAATATATCTGTTACCGCTGGACTTTCAATTCCAACAGCCATAATATGATGCCACATATATTGAATTGAAACCGCAAGCTCTCTAGCTATAGATTGATTTAATAAATTCATTAATTTTTCGCTAGCCAATTTAATTCACCTTTTCTTTTATTTTTAAAGCAACGAAATATTTAAAATTTTTCATAAAAAATATTTTAAACCGCTAAAAATTTAAAAATAAGCATTTAAAGTATTATTTACTGATTTAAAATTTAAAAAAGCTTTATTAAAAAAAGCAAAGGTTAAATTTTAGCTTTTCAAAAAGTTTATGTTTAAATTATTAAATTGAAAAGAGGAAAAGAAGCATGGCTAAAAAAGCTAGAGGCTTACATGCTGGAAGAAAATTAAAGCGCAATAGAAAAAAAATGAGATGGAAATTTGCACCTTACAAAAGAAGAGTTTTAAAGCTTGATGAAAAAGTTGACCCTTTGGAAGGAGCCCCCCAAGCCAGAGGAATAGTTTTAGAAAAAGTTGGAATAGAATGCAGGCAACCTAACAGCGCTGTAAGAAAATGCGTAAGAGTTCAATTAATTAAAAACGGTAAAGTTGTAACTGCGTTTTTACCTAAAGATGGCGCATTAAACTTTGTTGATGAACATGATGAAGTTGTTATTGAAGGTATAGGCGGTCCTGAAGGAAAAGCTTATGGTGATCTTCCAGGCGTTAGATATAGAGTATTTAAAGTTAATGGTGTTTCTCTTTCAGCATTAATGAGCGGTAAAAAAGAAAAGCCTAGACGCTAAAAATTTTAGCAATTTTTTCAAAATTTCCCTTTAATTCTACTTTCTTTCATTAAATTTAAAAAGGAAAAATATAAAAGCTTCAATTTTATAAAAAATTAATTGGGGTTTCGCCGGGATTGCCTAGCCTGGTAAGGCGTCGGCTTGCTAAATTTTCATTTTGCGGAAAGCCGATGACCCATTCGGGTCTCGTGGGTTCAAATCCCACTCCCGGCGCCAACCATTAAATTTCTTCTATTTCTAAACATTTTTTTCAAAATATCTACTAAGATTAAAGGACAAAAAGATTAACAAAAAGCTTTTTATAACAGCATAAAATATATGTTATTCAGTTAATAAATTTGTAAAGAGGGGTTTTGAATTGAAAATTGGTAATCGAAAGCTTAATAGGAAGGCTATAAGCCCTGTTATAGCTACGTTATTGATGATTGCTATTGCTGTTGCTGCTTCTATTTTAGTTTATGTATGGAGTATGGGATTAGTAGGTTCATTGCAAGGCACCGGTGGACAACAAACAAGAGAACAATTAATAATGGAAGCTTACGTGGCTTCAGCCACTCCATTTACATTATATATTAGGAATGTTGGACCAACAACATCAGTAATTGCAGCTGTATATGTAGAAGGTATTCCTGCTAGTAGCTTTGTCGGTGACCTTACTTATGCTCCCGGTTCCACAGGAACTTTAAAAGTTACTCCCTCTAGCAGCATAACGCTTACACCAGGTGCAGCTTATGTAGTTAAAATAGTAACTGCAAGCGGAGCAGTTTTCTCCTATTCAATAATTTATGGAAGAGCAGCTTAAGCAATAAAACAATAATCAACACAAAAACAACATACTTTTTTTAACCTCTAACTTTTTTATAAAGCAATAAAGCTTGAAACCACGATATAACTTATTAAATAAAAATAACTAAACGCTCTAAAATAGAGCTTATATAAAATTTGAAAAAATAATTTATAACTTTCTAAACTAAGCGTATAAATGAGAGGTTTTAAATTTTTGGTTTATGCAGTTGAAACTAAGGATTTAACGAAAATTTATAATGGTAGTATTAAAGCTTTGGATAATGTTAATTTAAGGGTTGAAGCTGGTAAAGTTTTTGCTTTGCTTGGTCCTAATGGTGCTGGAAAAACAACTTTAATAAGAATTTTAACTACGCAAATTAAGCCTACATCTGGTGAAGCTTATGTTTTTGGTTTAAACGTTTCTAGTGAAAGCGGTAAAGTTAGGCGAATAATCGGTTATATTCCGCAGGAAATGTGTGTTTGGACAGATATTTCTGGTTATGAAAACCTTCTTTTTTATGCTAAGCTTTACAAGGTTCCGAAAAATGAAAGAAAAAATATTGTTAATGAGGTTTTAGAAAAAATGGGTTTAAGTAAAGTAGCGAATAATCTTGTTAAAACTTATTCTGGTGGAATGATTAGAAGGCTTGAAATAGCATGCGCTTTATTAACTAAACCTAAAATTTTATTTTTGGATGAGCCTACTATAGGGTTGGATCCTTCAGCTAGAAAAACTGTTTGGGAAGAGCTTACATTTTTTAAAAAAGAATATGGTTCAACAATATTTTTTAATACGCATTATATGGATGAAGCTGAATTTTATGCAGATGAAATAGCTATTATTAATAATGGAAAAATTGTGAAAACCGGCACTTTAGAGGAGCTTAAGCATTCTATTAAAGGAGAAATTATTTCATTAAATTTTGAAGGAAACATTTTAAATTGCTTAAATAAAATTAAAGCATTAAATTTAGTTAATGATGTATCCATAAAAAATTCTGAATTGCTTATATCTTCTGAGGAAGCTGAATCTATTTTACCAAGCATTATTGAAATTTTAAAAGCGAACAATATTCAAATAAAAAGGATTTCAATTAATAAACCAAGCTTAGATGATGTTTTCTTAAAATATGCTAAAACTAAATTTGAATCCAGCGATAAAATAAATGATGTTAAGCAAATTAGAAAAATGATTGGGAAAGGGTGAAAGGTGAATTTTATGATTGATTTTTTAAGAAATATGATTGCAATGATTGAGCTTGAGCTTAGAAGACTTAAGCATGATAGAACAGAAGTTTACACTAGATCTATTCAACCTATTTTATGGCTTGTTATTTATGGATCTACAATGAGCTCTATTAAGGCTATTCCAACGCATGGAATCCCATATATAGACTATATTACGCCTGGAATCCTTATTCAATCAACAACCTTTACATCAATTTTTTATGGTTTAATAATTGTTTGGGAAAGAGAATCTGGAATTTTAAAAAAACTTTTAGTTACACCTGCTTCAAGATACTCAATTGTTATAGGAAGATCTATGGCTTCAGGTGTTAGAGCATTATTTCAAGCTTTAATAATTATTCCAGTGGCATTGCTTTTAGGAGTTAAATTTTTACAAAATATACCTTTTTTTATTTTAGCTTTTTTAATAATTTTCTTTGCTTCAGGAGGTTTTGCAGCAACATCCATATTTATAGCAAGCTTTTTAAAAACTAGAGAAAGATTTATGGGTATAGGACAAGCAATAACTTTTCCATTATTTTTTTCAAGCAGCGCTTTATACCCTATTGAATTAATGCCTCCAATTATTAGGGAATTCGCCTTTTTTAATCCAATGAGCTATATAGTTGATGCTGTAAGAAGCTTAATAATAAGCGGAAACCTCATAAACCTTTCAAAAGATTTAATTGCAATAACAATTTTTAATGCAATAGCCTTTACTATAGCTTCAATAAACATTAAAAGAATTGTGGAATAAAGGCTTCTTTAGTTTTTATTTGATGCGGGAGGTGGGATTTGAACCCACGAAGGCCTACGCCACGAGGTCCTGAACCTCGCCCCTTAAACCTGGCTTGGGTACTCCCGCCTAATTTTAAGCTTTAAAAAATTTAAGCTTAAATCCTATTTTTTAATAATCATCTTTAAATTTTTTAATTAATATGATGATTGCAATCAATAAAAATGCTATTCCAAAAATTATTATTGCTTTTCCTAAAGCTTCATATGGTTTAATAAAAGCTTTATATTCTATTGTAAATTGATAGATAAGCACTGAATTTAAATTTTTATTTTCTATAAGCCAAGTTAACTCAATAAAATTTCTTAAGGCCTTAATTGTTTTTTCTTCATTCTTTAATTTTTGAGCTTGCTTTACATAAAAAATTTTTGTTGAAGAATAATCTATTGCTTTAATCCAAACAGTTGAATTCGCCTCTAAATTTATTTTAAACCTATAATAAACTTCAGGAGTTAATTTTAAACCCCATGTTAACCTTAATGTTTTTCCCTCAATAATTGAGTTTTCTTTTATCCAAAATTTAGCTGAAGATTCTTTAGGCACTTCAAAAAAATACAATTGAACACCTAAAGTTAATAAAATTAAACTTAAAAGAAGCAATATTAAAGGTTTCTTCATTCATCATCATTTTTTCATTAAATAAAGCCTTAAAGATTTTTAAACTTTATTTTCTTAAAGCATTAAGTTTTTTAATTGCAACATTTCATTAATTTTATAAGGGATGATACCGTTGAAAATTAATATTGCCTTAATTGTTACTCTTTCATTTTCACTTTTATTTTCTTTACTTCTAACTCCTTTTGCTTTAGCTCAGCAACCTGAGTTTCCGCATATAGAAGCTGTTAAAACTGTTTCTCCAATTAAAGTTAATAAAGGCGAATTGGTAACCGTTAAAATTACTTTAAGAGGGGCCGGCGGCTTTATTTTAACACCTGTAGATGTTGTTTTAATTTTTGATAGATCTGGAAGCATGAGTGGAAAAAAGATTATTGATGCTAAAAATGCAGCTATAGCATTTCTTAATTTTCTTGATGAAAAAGATAGAGCTGCATTAGTTTCATATAGCCATACAATTTCTGCAGGCGAGTTAACTTATATGACTTTAAGCAATAAAGAAAAATTAAAAAATGAAATAGAAAGCTTAAATGCTGCAGGTCGAACAGATATTTATAATGCTATAGTGGCTGCTATTCAAATTCTTTCAGCTAATCCACGTGAAAATGCACCTTCAGTAGCTATTCTTTTAAGCGATGGATTGCATAATTGGCCTAGGCCCCTTCCAGATTCAGAATTTATAGCTTTAGCTGAGCAAGCTAAAAATCGCGATATAATAATTTATACAATAGGTTTAGGAAGAGATGTTAATGAACCTCTTCTTAAAAAAATAGCTTCCATAACTAATGGAAAATATTATTTTGCGGCCACTTCAAGCGAGCTTAAAGGTATTTATGAGGAAATAGGAAGTAAACTGGCTTTTGCTGGAACAAAAATAGAGGTTTCCGAGCATATTCCATCATATTTAACCTATACTGGAGAAGCCTCTAAAACACCCTATTCTATTTCCAGCAATGGTGAAACAATAATTAAATGGAAAATTGGTAGTTTAAAAGTTGGAGAAGAATGGGAAGTAACCTATACAGCTAAAGCTAATAAAGCTATAGAATATGATTCGCAAACAATTCAATGCTATATTCAATATATTACTGCGGTTGGCGCTTCAGCCATAATAAATTTGCCTCCAGGCGCCATATGGAATGATTTAGTTTTAACAAGTCAAATGGTTAATCCAACTGAAGTAGTTAAAGGAAACATTATTCATGTAAATATTACTGTGAAAAATGATGGTTTAACTCGTAAAAGCTTTAAGCTTTCCTCTTTTTGCGGTAATTTAAAAATTTATGAAAATGAATTATCATTAAATTCTAATGAATCAAAAACAATAAGTTTTTCTTGGAATACCTCAAATATTGAAGCTGGAACCTATAATTTAACTTCTATAGTTGACTTTTATAATGAAGTTTTTGAAGTTGATAAAACAAATAATATAGCTGTAACTCAAGTTAAAATTTATGAGCAAACAGGTTCAGCTTTATTTATTGTGCTATTGCTTATTATGGTTTCAACTATTACTGTAGGAGGTTCTATAGGATATTTAAAAGCAAAGAAAATTTTAAAAGCAGGTTTAAAACCTAAACCTTTAAAAATTGAAAAGCCAAAGTATTTATGTAAAGTTTGCGGAAACCAATTAATTTATGATGTAAAGCTTAAAGAATGGCGTTGCAAAGTTTGCGGAAAAAAATATAAGGTATAAAAGGCATAAATTGGTTTAAACCTTAACTTTTAGCTTTTAGAAAGCAAATCTGTTATAGATAAATTTAAAACTATTTCTGCTATATCATCTGCATATTCAGCAACCCTTCTTATGCTTTCAAGAATTAACCTAAGATTTGATATATCCTCTGTGCTATAACCTTGTTTTAAAAGATGAGCTACAGCTTCACTTTCTAAACTTTCTATTTCATGGGTTTTTTCTAATGTTTCTTCAGCTAAATTATAGTTTTTTGAAAATAAAGCGTTTACAGCCATTTCAAAAACTAAATCAGCAAATTCATTCATTCGCAATATTTTATTTATTGTTTCATTGCTTAATCGATTTTTAAAAGATAAAACTTTTTCAGCTATTTTAACTGCATGATCAGCTATTCTTTCAATGCTTTTAGTAACAAGCCTATATCCTAAACAATCTCTAGGATTAGATAAACCCATTTCTTTAATTTCATATGGATCTTGAACAGCTGATTTAAGCTGTCTAACAATATAAAGGTTAAAGCGATCAACTTCATCATCAAGATCTATAATGCTTTTTGCAAGATCATAATTTAATTCGCTTAAGGCTATTAAAGCATCTTTATGCATTGCCCTAACTAAAGAGCACATTCTGCTTAAAGCTGTTTCAATTGATAATTCAGGATAACTTAAAAGAATTTTTAAATCCATTTCATTAGGTGAATCAGTTATTATTTCAGCTCCAATAAGCTTTTTTCTAACAATTTCTTTAATTATTTTTCTTTGTTCAGAAGATATCCTATCATTTTCAGCAATTAACCTTATAGTATTAAATCCTATAAGATATAATGAAATAATTTTTCGTACAATTGCATCAGGATTATCTTTAGAAGAAATTTTTAAAACAACATCTTTTTCAGAAACAACCTTTTTAGATTTAGGCATAATTAATAAAGTTGCTTCGCTTTGCCTTTTAATAATCAATTGATCTCCAGCATTAAGCTTCATTTCTTTAACCCATTTTTTAGGTAAAGAAACAATATAGGTTGATCTACCTGTTAATTGCATTTTTCTAGTTTCTTCAAAACTTGCTTTACTCAAAATTTCACCCACTTAAATTATATTAACTCATTTAGTTAATATATAGTATAGTTGAGTAAAATATATGTTTTATTCAACTATATTAATTTATCGATGGTGATAAATTAAATAAACATATTTTATTAACCTGTTTAATTGTGAAAGATAGATAAACCAAATGAAAAATCTTTAAAACCCATTCTAAATAATAGTAGTTAAGGATGGAATGCAAGCTTGTTGTAGCATTTATTCCCCAAAATTATGTAGTAACCAACTTTTAAACTGTTTAATAGAGTTGAGAAACTATCTTAAAATGAGCAATTAAAAAAAATACTCTTTTTATTTTAATCTTTTTTTGAAGAAAAACGTGTAATTTATATAAAATTTTGCATCATTAAAAATAAAATATATATTACAGTTTTAAAAATCTAAATAACTATTTTTAAACTATATATAATTAGAGTGAATTATATAAATTTCTTTATACTCTTAGGATTAAGCTTTTCTTGCATTAACGCGGCTCTTAACTCCTATAACAACAGCTTTCTTAAGCATAACACTTTTTATTTTAATAAATTCATTAAGATTTAAGGTTTAAATTTACACAAAGAAAAAATAATGCGTTAAAGTATTATTCTAAGCTTTAAACATATGGTTGGTAACTTTATGGTTCAGCTTCTTTATCTGAAATCTTTAATGCGTCATCTATAGCTTCTACAAAAAAGTCTATTTCATCTTTATTAACTATTAATGGTGGAACTATCCATACTCCAAATTTATCTGCTGGTATGTAAACGTTTCTTTCCTCAAGCAAGTATTTAGCTATTTTATTAATTATGGTTTCTTCATATTTTTTAGTTGGAACCCTAAAAGGCTTCTTCGTTTTCTTATTTTTCACAAGCTCCAGCTGCCAGAATAAACCTAATCCTCTAACATCACCAACAGATTTATGTTTTTCCAGCTCCTTTAACCTTTTACCCAAGTATTCACCCATAAGTTTAACATGAGTTAATATATTTTCTTCTAAAAGAACTTTAATGCTTGCTAAAGCTGCTGCACAAGCTAAAGCATGACCAGAATAGCTTTGGCCATGGCAAAATAAGTTATCTTCAAATGCTTCAGATATTTTTTTGCTAAATATTGTTGCTCCAAGAGGACAATATACTCCTAAAGCTTTAGCCATCACTATTATATCTGGTATAACTTTATAATGATTTATTGCAAACATCTCTCCCGTTCTTCCAAAACCGCTCATTATTTCATCTGCAACTAAAAGTATATTCCATTTATCGCATATTTCTCTCATCATTGGAAGGTATTCTTTTGGGGGAGGTATTATTCCATTTGAGCCAACTATTGGTTCAAGAATTACAGCTGCAACTTTATCAGATCCTCCTTCAAGCTCAATCATTTTATCCACATAGCTAGCACATGTTATATTACAATCCGGGTATTTCTCATTAAACGGGCATCTATAACAATAAGCATCGGGAGCATATATTATCCCTGGAACAACTAAAGGTTCTATGCACCAGCGTCTAGGATCGCCACTCAAGCTTATAGCTCCGTAAGTTGCACCATGATACGATCTATATCTAGAAACTATCTTATATGGATAAGGATACAATGGAGAAGAAACTTTATTAAGCTTAAAAGTTTCGATATATTTGTAAAATCGAGCTCCCTTTATAGCTGCCTCAATAGCTGCAGCCCCGCTTTGGGAAAACCACACTTTCTTATTTTGATCTCCGGGGCTTATCTCTGCTAATGTTTTAGCCAATTCCGCTGTAGGCTCCGTTGCGAAATCATCTGTAACATAAATTACTTTTTCCATTTGCTTACACATGGCATCAATTACCCTTTTATTTCTAAACCCTAAGTTTATAGATTCATGCGCGCTGCGAAGGTCAAAAATTCTTCTCCCCTCTGTAGTATATATCCAACAACCTTCAGTCTTCTCTACGGGAATAGGATTATAATTTTTTTGAATGCCCCAACATTGCATCACATACTTCTTTTGAATCTCTCTAAAACTCACTTCTAAACCTCCATAAAAATAAGTTTTTTCATCATCTATAATATATAACTTTTTATTGATTCTTTATCCACCGCTTATAACGGGAAAAGTTTAAAGGTTAAAATTAAATTAGTTATTTTTGAGGTGTAAGCTTTTTTGAGTTTAGGAAGATTTAACAAAAAAATTCTTGAGAAGTTTAAGGCTGAAGGGGATTTAAGCATTTCTAAGCGAAGGCAAGAATGGTGGGGGAAGCTTCCGGAGGAAGCTAAAAAACTTTTAGATGAAGATAACAAGTATTATCTTCATCAATCTTTATCAACTCCATGCTTAAATGTTTTAATTGAGTGCAAAGATGTTTATGTTAAGGATATTTCAGGAAAACGTTATTTAGATTTTCATGGCAATTGTGTACATAATGTTGGTTTTTCTAACCCAAAAGTTATTCAAGCTATAAAAACTCAACTTGATAAACTAACTTTTTGTCCAAGAAGATATACAAATGAAATTGCTGTGAAACTTGCTAAGAAACTTGCTGAAATAACCCCGGGAAATTTAAGCAGATGCTTACTTTCTCCAGGAGGTGCTGAAGCTGTGGAGATGGCTCTAAAGCTAGCTATGGGATATACCAAAAGGTTTAAAACTCTTTCATGGTGGGATTCTTTTCATGGCGCTACCTTTGCTACAATAAGCATAGGTGGAGAAGCTATATTTAGAGGGGAGCTTAGTTTACTTCCTGGAACAATTCATGTTCATCCTCCTGATTGTTACCGTTGCCCATATGGACATGAAAGTCAAGAAAAATGCAATTTTGCATGCGTAGAGGTTGTAAAAAGTGTTGTAGAAAAAGAAGGGGGAGATTTATGTGCAATGATAGCTGAACCTATACGGGGAGCTCACGCTATTGTGCCTCCCCTAAATTATTGGAGAGAAGTTAAAAAAACATGCGAAGAATATGGAATCTTGCTTATATTTGATGAAATATTGATTGGATTGGGTAGAACAGGAAAAATGTTTGCTTGCGAACATTTTGATGCAGCTCCAGATATTCTTGTTTTAGGTAAGTCTCTCGGTGGAGGGATTTTACCTATTGCAGGAATTGTTGCTAAAGATGAACTAAATGTTATGGGGCATAGAGCTTTAGGACATTTTACTCATGAGAAAAACCCGGTTTTATGCGCAGCTGCATTAGCAACAATTGAAGTTTTAGAAGAAGAGCATCTTGTGGAAAACGCTGCTAAAATTGGAGATTACGCCTTAAAAAGAATGAATGAAATGAAAAATGCGCATCCGCTTATAGGTGATGTAAGAGGTAAAGGTCTCCTGCTTGCCATTGAGCTTGTTAAGGATAGAAAAAAGAAAACTCGTGCTCTTGAGGAAGGAGAAGCCGTGATGTATAAATGTCTTGAGAAAGGTTTAAATTTGAAATTAACGATGGGTAATATTCTAGCTTTAACTCCTGCATTAACCATAACTAGAGAACAAATGGATGAAGCTTTAAATATTATAGATGAGGCATTAAACGAGGTTGAGAAAGCTTATTAGGGAAAATCTGGATTAAATTTATTAAAATCTTTCTTTCCTCTATAAAGGTTATAATAAAGAGTTATAAAATTTGAATGGGGAAGATAAAAAATTGAATGAAGAGGAAATAATAGCTAAATATAAAAAGCTTCATCCAAAATCCTATGAGCTTTATCAAGAATGTTCAAAGATTCTTCCAGGTGGAGTAGCAGCTTATGGTCAATATAAATCTCCTTTTCCAATCTATTTTTCAAAGGCTAAAGGAAGCAGAATTTGGGATGTGGATGGAAACGAGTATATCGATACGCATGCAGGTTATGGACCATTAATTCTAGGTCATAATCACCCTGTTGTTCTTCAAGCTATTGAGGAAGCAAAAGAAAGGGGATTGCAATATGGAGCACCATCAGAGTTAATTGGTGAATGGGCTAAAATAATAATTAAGCATGTTCCATCAATTGAGATGATTCGATTTCTTAACAGCGGCTCGGAAGCTATAAATGTAGCTGTTAGAATTGCTAGAGCTTACACCAACAGGGTTAAGGTGGGTAAAATTGAAGGATGCTATCATGGTTCTAATACTGATTGGGCTTGTGTAAGCGTTCACGAATTTTCAGGAGTGCAGGAAAATCCTGAACCTACTCCTCACTCTCTAGGTGTATATGATGCATTAAAAAATACTATTGTCCTTCCCTTCAACGATCCTTCTAATGCTGAAAGAATTATTGAAAAGCATGCTGATGAGTTAGCTTGTGTATTAATGGAGCCTATTTCTGGAACCGGTTTAAGCTTCGTTGAACCAACTCAAGAATATGTTAAAACATTAAGAAAAGTTACAGCTGAACATGAGATACCATTAATATTTGATGAAATAATGGTCGGTTTTCGCTACGGCAACATGAGTTGCGCGCAAGGATACTTAAATGTTAAACCTGATATAACTGTTCTTGGGAAAGTAATAGGTGGAGGAGCTCCAGTTGGAGCTGTAGGAGGAAGAAAAGATATAATGGATATGGTTAATCCTACGCGCGGTAAAAAGGCTGCGGAAAGAGTATATCAAAGCGGAACATTTTGCGGAAATCCTTTTACAGCATCGGTTGGACTTGCAACCTTGAAATATCTAGATGCAAATGAAAGTAAAGTATACTCGCATATAAATGGATTAGCTGAAAAAATTAGGAAAGGCTTAAAAGAGATAATTGAGGATTTAAAGATACCAGCTCAAGTGGTTGGAAACTTTTCAACTTATGAAGCTATTTTTGAAGAGAAAATGCATAGGAACGTTCGAGAACTTTTAAAGGCTGATTCAAACAAGCTAAAGTTAAGAGATATAGAATTAATGAATAGGGGCGTATTCAAATCGATAGGGCATTTTGCATTTACATGCTTGCCTCATACAAATGAGGATGTTGAAAAAATTCTGAATGCTTACACCGAAGCATTTAAAGCTGTTAGTTAAAAAATATTATTCAAAATTAAAAATTCCTCATTTAATTTTACTAAGAAAATATTTCATGGCTTCCATAAGCACAGCTGTTATAATGCATAGTATTGCGATAATCTCTAAATCTATCAGGCTTGGGTAAACTATTTTAAAGGCTTGTCGGGTCGCTGGAATAAGAATTAATAAAATTGTTTGAATAACTGTTATTATAACTGAGAGTAAAAGAAACCTGTCTGGTTTAACTTTAACTACGCTGTATTTTAACGATCTACTGGAAAGCGCTACTGTTAACTCGAAAAATACAAAAGCTAAAAATAGTCTTGTTCGAGCTAAATCTTCATAGTGAGCATAAAATGAAGCTAAAAACAATCCTAAAAGCATAATGCTTAAAATTGCGGGGAAAATCGCTAGAAAGTATTTAAGATCTTTGGTGAAAATGCTTTCTTTAGGATTTCTAGGTGGTCTCTGCATTATATCTGGATCTGGCGGCCCCACTCCTAAAGCTATAGCTGGTAAAC